>ERZ1669250.24-NODE-24-length-93810-cov-6.221684_pt1 | contig 93810 bp, 103 predicted proteins | sample MGYA00579295_ERZ1669250 | MGnify/ENA primary metagenome ERZ1669250 (study PRJEB41166, sample SAMN08046056) | hot springs metagenome | biome: hot spring; feature: acid hot spring; material: thermophilic sediment; isolation source: thermophilic sediment from acid hot...
AGCGAATCAACTATTTTTTCAAGATTTTCAATGCAATATGTTTCATTTGGCAATGGTGATTGCACTATCGGATAAATGAAAAGCAATTCATAAGGAACATAACCAAATGGTGTTTTAACCAGGAAATGCGAATCCAGTGTCTTGATAAATTTCATTGCCCTATCCATGTTTTTCCAGTCAATAACTATGCATGATTTCCTTTTATATTTATAATTCCTAATTATTCTTTTTTCAAGCGTTGAAATCATAGGTCTTTTCAGGGATTCAGCTCCGGTATAATAAAATGGGTGTGTCCTGCTTAGACTTTCAAATTTTTCAAGCTTCTCATTGTATTTATAGAGTTCAAGCAGACCTTGATACAGGTATGGATGTGATCTGCACCTTTCTTCAGCGTATTCCCAGATACTGCCTTCAAAAATTGCACTCTTTACCCTTTCTAATTCTTGAACAGTAACATAAAGATTATGCCTTGAAATGATAGAAAATCTTTCATTTTTATCCATTTTCTTTATTTCGTCTAAATCATACCTGTCAAGATACGGGCTAGAATATGGCACATATTTTAAATCAGAAAGGTATCTTGTACTGTCAGGGAATATTATTCTATCATCCCTTGCATATTTCACGTATGATGATGAATCAAAAAAGTCCATGCCCATTAGAGCAGCAATTGCAAAAATCATTGGATGACCTGCACCGAATAGATGTACTGGTTTACCGTAATCAATGTTTAATTTTGATGGCATTACGATATTGACAATATCCGAATATCTGTAAGATTCAAGTAATGGCACTACACCACCTATAGGGTAATAATCTAGATTTAAGGAGTTCATCAACCTTGCAGATTTTTCCCTTAAATCAGGAAAAAGAGATCCTTGAATGGGTCCTGCAATGTATGTTTCGCCCAAAATGTCCCTTGCACCCCTGGCCCTTTCATATGTAGCGTTTATTGCATTTTCAGCTTCATTGTAAGAGAATTCAGGTTCGGAGAATATGTCAAGTATTGTTGCAATGTCAGTTCCTATATCTCTCTGAAACTTTAAAATCTCAACAGGGTCTAAATCAACATCACCATAAACATGGCTCTGGAATGTTCCAGAATCTGTCATTATAATACCATCAAAGTTCAAAAATTTATGAAGACCCTCTTTTAATGCCCTTTCCATTAATAGAGAATCTTTCTTTATGATGTACGAATTTGTTATTAGCGCATCAATATGGAATTTATTTTTTAATTCATCAGGGGGTATAACAATAATATTTGGATTTATGACAGGCATGAGTGCAGGTGTTTCAACCTGCTTACCGTGTACCTCAAACCTGCCTATTCTCGAAAGACCATCTCTGTGCAAAACCTCAAACATTTTTTTATTTGTTAAGAACTTTCTTTAGCTCCTCTATGAATACCGATATTATTTCATGTAGATCTCCGACTATGCCAAAGTCAGCAATGTTGAATATGGGTGCATTCGGATCCTTGTTAATAGCCACTATGATCTTCGAATCTTTCATTCCAACTATGTGCTGTATTGTTCCTGATATGCCACAGGCTATGTAAAGATCAGGTGAAACTGTTATACCGCTCTGGCCCACCTGTGCGGATTTGGGCATCCAGCCAAGGTCCACAGCAACCCTTGATGCACCAACTGCTCCGCCTAGAAGATCAGCTAGCTGTCTTAAAAGTTCAAAGCCTTCCTTAGAACCGACACCTCTCCCACCTGAAACAATTACCTTTGCCTCATCTATCTTTTTAGCACCTGTAACGGTCGTTTTCACTATTTCTTTTATAACTGTCCTTAAATTTACATTGCTGAAATCTGGTTCTTCCTTAATAACTTCCCCGTTTCTTGACGTATCTGGATCCCTGGCCTTGAAAACATTAGGTCTTACAGTAGCGATCTGGGGTCTGTGGTTTGGCGTGAAAATTTCACCCATGATGTTTCCGCCATAGGCGGGCCTGATCTGGATGAACCTTCCATTCTTTATTGCAAGATCCGTGCAGTCTGCTGTCATTCCTGTTTGCAATGATGCTGCTATCCTTGGCCCGTACTCCCTTCCCGTATGTGTTGCAGGAATAAGAACAATCTCGGGCTTAAGCTTGTCTATGAACTTTGCCAGGACTGCACTATAAACCTCAGCAATGTAAGGATCAAACATTTTATTATCCAAAACATAAACCTTATCGGCACCGTAATAGATTGGTTCCTTCGCCATTTCATTAATGTTGTTTCCTATAAGAACAGTTGAAAGACTTGTGTTAAGCGTATCCGCAAGCTCCCTTGCCTTTGTAATGAGTTGGAACGTTACGGGCCTGATTTTGCCATCATAAATTTCACCAATAACTAGAATACCCTTGTAATCGCTGATCATGAGATCACCTTCTTTTCCTTTAAAACATCAATGATCTTTTTAACTGCCTCATGGTAATCCCCTGTGAAAATTTCTCCCCTGGATCTTTTTGGAGGAGGATACATTTTTAGTACCCTTGTTGGGGAACCATTAAGGCCAAACCTGCTTTTATCACCATCTATATCGTCTGCCTTGAACCAGATGTATGGCTTGTTCTTTGCTTTAATAATACCGCTCATACTTGGATTTGAATATTCAAATGTTGTTGGAGGGATGCATGCAAATAGTGCAGGCAATTTTACCTCAACCATTCTATAACCATCTTCCATCAAGCTTTTTACAAGTGCTTTATCACCATCTATGCTTTCTACCTTTTCAACATAGCTCACGTGCGGTAAACCGAGAAACTGCGCTACCTGTGGACCGATGTGCCCGGTATCACCATCTGTTGCCTGATTTCCAGCCATAATAAGATCAAATTCACCTACTTTTTTTATCGCCAGGCTGAGTGCATATGATGTAGCGAGTGTATCAGATCCACCAAATGCACGGTCAGATATGTGATAAGCCTTATCAGCGCCTAAAGCGAGACATTTCTGCAGTGCTGATTTTGCCTGCTCTGGTGCCAACGTCATTACTGATACTTCTCCACCGTACTTCTCCCTTATCCTGAGCGCCTCTTCAACAGCAAACTGATCAAAAACATTCAGTATGCTCTGTAAACCCTCCCTTATCATCACTCCATTCTCATTGAACTTAACCTCGCTTGTATCAGGTACCTGTTTCACTAAAACCAATATTTTCATTAAAACCACCGTTTTTACTTGTATGATGTATATTCCTTGCCGAGCAGTTCCCTTGAAACTATAACACGCATTATTTCCTTGCTTCCTTCTGCCCAAGAGAATGACCTGATTGCTCTCCATGCTGCCTGGTCAACACATTCCCTGGTGTAACCAAATGCTCCCTGCCATTGCATTACTTCGTCTATCGCTTGCGTGGACCATTCGCTTGCAAACATTTTTGCCATTGCAATTGCCTTGCTCACTTCAAACCTAGTTGCCTTCTTCTGCCCTTCCCTGTCATATGTCCATAATGCCCAGTAGGACCCAAGCCTTAAGAAACTGAGCTTTGTATAATGCTCTGCCAGTCTAAACTGCAAAGCCTCGAATTTTGCAAGGGGCATGCCAAATGCTTTCCTTTCCTTGAGGTATTTTTCTCCCCTTTCCAATGATTTAAGGCCTGCACTAGCACATATTACTGCTATGAGACCCCTGGCATATTCATATCCCTCATGAACTATATAGAAACCTTTTCCCTCCTGACCAACTATGTAATGCTTTGGAATTGTAACATTATCTATTGTGAATCCGCCTGTTGATATACCTTCCCTGCCAAGATCATCCACATATGTTGGAATTATACCTTTTGATTGAAGCGGTAGGTAGAACATTGTCATTCCCTTTGCACCCAGTTCGGGGAACTGTTTGGCTATTGTTATATGGCCTCCACCTCTTGTGTATGCTTCCCTAACACCGCTTATGTACATCTTCTCTCCATTCACAACATATTTGTCTCCTTCCTTTTTAATAGTTGTTCTTGTTCCAAGAACATCAGACCCTGCATCGGATTCAGTGGTTGCTATTCCCAAAAACCATTTCCCTTTTGTAACATTGGGCAATATTTCCTGTTTTGCTTCTTCAGTACCATATTTATCAAAAACATGGCCCCAGGATGCTTGAACAAGATAAAAAACAGGTATAGAACCAGTGGGATCTGCCCTTGATAGCTCTTCAGCAATAATACCTGCAGTAACGGCATCAAAGCCCTGACCACCGTACTTTGTCGAAACAGTTGGAGCAATAAGGCCGAGATCAGCCATACCCTGAATTACATCTTCAGGAATCTGCTTTGTTTTTTCCATTTCCATTGCGATTGGAGCAATCTTTTTTTGTGCAAAATCCCTAACACTTTCCCTTATCATATCCTGTTCTTCTGAAAAGGTAAAATCTAGCATTGTATCACCTTGAATGGTAAATGGATTAGTTTATTTAATAGTTTCTTGGAAAAATTCGAAAAAAAATTTAATATTTTCGTCTAGAAAGAGATATTTTTCTCACTAAAGATTAGGAATTTTAATGCTTATATCAAATCATGAAATTTTAATTAAAAACTAGCTTATGTGAAATCTATATATAAATATAAAAAAAATAATTTAGGCTGTAGAAAGATTTTACAGGGGCACGAACTTGTATCCATATTCTATTATACCTGAATCACTTTCCTCCCTTATTCTTCTGAACACAGCTTTAACAGGCATACCTATTTTTACTTCATCATACTCTGTGTCGGTTAACTGTCCTGTAATTTTCGGGCCATCATCCATTTCAACCATTACCATTATGTAAGGCTTAATAGATTTAAAATCCGGAATGTCCTGGCGCACAAGTGTGTATGAATAAATCTTTCCCGTCGGCTTTAATTCATGTTTTTTCATTTTTCCAACAGATTCCCTGTGACAGTAAGGGCATACGTCTCTAGGCGGAAAATATACCCTTTCGCAGGATGGGCACTTTGTTCCAACGAGCCTGTATCTCTGCTCGAATTCCCTCCAAAACCTGGGTATTGTCATTTTACCACCTCCATTATGTGAACTATTGATGATCCACCTGAACCACCAATGTTTAATGTTAGTGCATTTTTTGGATCTGGAACCTGCCTTTTATCAGCCTCTTTCCTTAGCTGGAATGTGGCTTCTACAATCTGGCCTACGCCTGTTGCACCCACTGGATGCCCCTTCGCCTTAAGACCACCGGATGGGTTTATTGGTAATTTGCTATCCAGGTTTCCATAACCCTCTTCTAGATATTTACCAGCAGTTCCCTTTCTGAAAAAGCCAAGATCTTCAAGGGCTATTAAACCAAATATGGAATATGCGTCATGGATTTCAACAAGTGAAATATCCTTTGGCTCAAGCCCGGCCATCTTATAAGCCTTTCTCGCAGCCTCTACAGTTGAATCAAACCTTGTAATATTTTCCCTGCTTTGAAGAGCGATGTAATCTGATGCGACTGATGATGCCTTTACCCTAACTATTCCGTCCTTGCGCCATTTTTTAGCATTTTCCATCGTTGTAAGAATAACAGCAGATGCACCATCGGAAACTGGGGCGCAATCAAGCATTGTCAGAGGGTCTGCAACCATTGTTGATTTTAAAACATCCTCTACCTTTATTGTATTTTTGAACTGCGCATATGGATTCAGTGAACCGTGTTTATGTGAAAGAACTGGCATAAGAGCAATCTGTTCCCTTTTTGTGTTGTATTCGACCATATACCTCCTTGCCATTAAACCAGCAAGTGATGCGAGTGTTGCACCATTGAACAATTCCCATTCCCTGTCAACTTCACCGGATAGAACCTCTGTAATTTCTTCCATAGATACATCTGTCAATTTTTCCACTCCACCTACAAGTACCGTATCATAATTCCCAGATGCAACTGCCAAAAATCCTTCATGGAAAGCTGCTGCGCCGCTTGCACTTCCATTCTCAATCCTTATTGCAGGTATCCTATTGATTGCAAGCCCTGTAAAATCAGCAAGCAATGGGCCGATATGATCCTGGAATGTTGTTGATCCAGCGCTCATATTCCCGCCGTATATGGCTTCAATATCTTTGGAATAAATACCTGCATCTTCAATTGCTTTCAAGCCTGCTTCAACTGCAAGTGCCCTTAATGATTTTTCCCAGTGCTCTCCAAATTTTGTCTGTCCAACACCAACAATTACAACATCCCTCATCTTTACTCACCCATCTTTATCTTTCTTTTGAATTTTGCGTAATACGCATAATCAATGAATTTAGCCCTTTCAATCTGAGACCACACTGATTGTGCATTTTCTTTTTTATAATTTTCAATCTCTTTAGTTATTTCAATATGGAATGCATCGCTTCCTGCCCCTGATCCAAATGAAACGGCAAGAATTCTGTCTCCTGGTTTGCTAACATCGAGAATTGCAGAGAGACCGGTTATCATTGAGCCTGAATATGTGTTTCCTATGTAAGGTACTATCAAACCCTGCTTAATCTGGGATTCTTTGAACCCAAGCGTTTTTGCAGCCCTGGATGGAAATTTTCCATTTGGCTGGTGGAATACTGCATATGTATAATCTTCAGGCTTTGTTTTCATTATTTCCATCATTTTTCTGGATGTATCAAGCACATGGCGGAAATATGCAGGTTCGCCCGTGAACCTACCACCGTGCCTTGGATAATCCTGACCCTCCCTTCTCCAAAAATCAGGCGTGTCTGTGGTTATTGAATATGTTGCTTTTATTTCAGCAATGACATTTTCGTTGCCGATTACAAATGCCGTGCCCCCTGCTGCAGCTGAATATTCAAGAGCATCCCCTGGTGCACCCTGGCTTGTATCTGCACCGATTGCAACACCTTCTTTGATCATCCCACTCTTTACCATTCCCATTACCGTTTGCATTGCAGCCGTACCTGCCTTGCATGCAAATTCATAATCAGCTGCTGTTATTTCAGGTGCAAAACCTGTGGCTTCTGCAACTATTGTTGCCGTAGGTTTAACAGCATAAGGATGTGATTCAGAGCCGACATAAATCGCGCCAACACCTGAGGGTTTTTTTCTAGCCATTGCGTTTCTCAGAGATTCAACAGATATTGTTGCTGTGTCTTCATCTGGACCTGGTACGCTCTTGCTGTAAATATATAGGCCATTCTTTATATCTTCAGGATCCTCACCCCATACCCTTGCGATCTCTTCTACCTTGATTCTAAATCTTGGGATGTAGGACCCATAGGTCACTATACCAACCATTGTTTCACCTTCTTTTGTGTTACAAAAAATAATACTATATAACTTTAACTATTGTTAAAGATGATCTTCGACAATTAGCTAATAAAAATTATTTATTTATCTTCCACTATGAACCCCATATCCTGGAGAATCTTCTTTACCCGTTCTCTATGATCGCCCTGCAGTTCTATTTTTTCATCTTTAAACGTTCCACCTGCAGCCACACTATGTTTTAGCTCCTTTGCAAGTTCTTTAAGATCCACTGAAGAATCAAAACCCTCTATTACAGTCATTGTTTTTCCATATCTCCTGCGATCTGTATAAACCCTTAGAACCTGCTGCGTTGCCAGTTCATCAAAATTTGTTAATTCTTTCGGAAGACCGGTACTACTCTTTTTCATTCCAATTCAATTATAAACAATTGTAGTATTTATAATTTTTCTTTTAACTTTGCTTGTGCAGGATTTGAATGGCTTTTCCTAAAAAATTTTTTATATTCAATCATATTATGAAATAAAGAAAGATGAAAAGGTTATATAAAAATGGAAAACACCTCTGGATCTACAATGTCATAATAGTAATTGCTTCATTGCTATCATCCATAATTATCTTTTTAGTTTCATTCAACATGCTTAATGGCGTTTTACCCGCAAATTCATATCCTAATGGATCATCTGTTATTTTTAAAGAAACAGGTCTTCCAGCAAATACCACATGGAATGTAACCTTTAATGGCACAACTAAAAATTCTAATTCAAGCACTATAATATTCATCTCCCAGAATGGTAGCTATAATTTTACTGTGGGTATTTTAAATAATTACGTCCCTAATCCATCATTCGGGAATTTAGTTGTTAATGGTTCAAATATTGTTGTTAATATTACCTTCAAAAGAATATAAAAAATTTGATCAAAGAATGCGGAGGGAGGGATTTGAACCCTCGCATCCCTGCGGAACCAGACCCTCAATCTGGCGCCTTTGACCAGTCTCGACAACCTCCGCTTGGTTCCGGATATGTAGAAACATATATTTAATTTTGTTTTTCGCAAATGTTCCTTAAATTACATTTTTCACAGTTGCTCTTTTTGTATGAAAAAATTCCTTCTTCTATGTTTTTTATTGTTTCCATAATGATTTTTTCACTATTGGAAATTTCATCCATATTGAATGCATGCTCAACATATTTACCATTCCTTAAATAGATTAAAATTACTTTATCTGGTAATCTGCCAAACCTCTTTAAAAATGCATAGGCATATATACCCATCTGTAACATATCAAGATCATCTTCGTTTCCTGTTTTATAATCCATTATTATTGAATGTTTTCCAAGCGATAAAAGATCGTATCTAACGTTCAAGATCGTGTGATCTATTTTTACCTTTAAAGAATATTCCCTGAAAATTTTATTTTCTGGGTCGTGAACAATTTCCCAAAAAGGTGTATCTTTAAGGAATTTAATATAATCATAAAAAATCTCAGGCCATAGATTTTCTTCAAAATCTGCATTTTCCATAAATGCATGGAATGCTTCACCAAATCTCATATTTTCATTTCTGTCAATATTCCCAACCATTTTTTTCAAATAATAATATCTAGGGCAAAATGCATATTCCTTGATCCCTGTGGCACTTATATATGGCAGTTTCGTGCTTTCTTTCTTAACTGGCAAAAACATCATTGCATAAGTTTCTTTCTTTTTAGAATAGTTTTCTGATTCTTTGAGAATTTCAAGTGCCTTTTTTCTGTACTGCATTAGCTTTTCACTATCCATATTTTTTAGAATGAAATCTGAAAAATTCTTTTCCTTTTCATTTGCTTTCTCTGGTAAAGAAAAAATTAGGTATTGCTTTGCCCTGGTAAATGCAACGTATAATATTCTCAAGTTTTCCTGCAACCTTCTCCTTGATATTTCTTCTTCAACCCTTCTACCCATTTTTTCATTCATAAGTTCTTCAATCTCTATGTAAATACCAAGTTCCCTGTCAAAATATACATTCTCACTATTTCTTCTGAACTCTGACTGCAAATCTGCAATGAACACTATAGGGAACTCGAGACCTTTGCTGGCATGTATTGTCATCAATCTAACACTATTTTCTTTTAATTCGAATGTAGGTAATGTTGATATCTTTTCATTTTGCATGATACCCTCTAACTTTTCCATAAAAATGCTCATTGGAAGTATTTTTTCATCCTCAATTTCCCTGACAAGGTCAATGAATCTGTATATATTCAGGTACCTTTGAACACCATTTGAATCTTTCAAAACATTAACATCGTAACCTGTTCTTTTAAGAAATTCGATTATTATCCTTTCTTTCCTCAGATTTAACATATTTGCCAGATATCTCATATCGTTTAGGAAATCAACCACATTTTCTTCTTTATCCGAATTTATATCTTTTCCATAAACTATGGAAAGTATTTCTGCCACCTCAAAATCATTGATCTTTTTCCATCTGGACGTGTTTAAAATATCAAAAACATTTACCAATATTTTTATTTCCTCTGTCTGAAAGAAATTCTCCTTATCGATGAATGTGAATTTTATACCCTTTTGCCTCAGTGCATCAGCATATAAGCCCATATAGAATTTTGACCTGAACAGAATTGCAATATCCCCCATCTCAACATTACGCAGCGATCCATCTTTTTCCCTTATTTTCCCATTTTTTAAAAAGTATATGATCGCTTTTGCAAAATTTTCTGCCTCGATCCTGTGCCTCTCCCTTGCAATTAACTCCTCACCCTTGATTATAAATACACCACCTTCATTGAATTCTTTTTCCATAGGAATAATTCTTATATATTTTACCATGGGCAGGTTTTCAGAAAATATTTTAATAAATAATTCATTAACAAAATCTATAATCTCTGGAACAGACCTGAAATTTTCATTCATCTCTACCTGCTTAAAATTACCACTTTTTACATTTTTTATTGTTTCAGCAGGCGTGGCATCTCGCCATTCATAAATGCTCTGGAAAAAATCGCCAGCAAATATTTGCCTCGAATTTCCTGAAATTTTATTTATTATCTCTTGCTGTATGAAGCTCGTATCTTGGTATTCATCAACGATAACGTATTCGAAATTCTTGAAATCTTTAATATCATCATTCAACGCCTGGTTTGCATAGTATAGAATATCATCATAAGAGAGAATGCCAAGCCTTTTTTTCTTCATATCCAAGCTATTGTAAAATTCAGTAAATATTCTTATTATTGGCTCTATAAGATATTCATTTGCTTCATTCTCATCCTGGTAATCCTTTGCTGTTTTCCTTATCTTTGATACTGTTGTTTTTAGATCCCAGCCCATTACCTTTGTTTTATCGTAAAGAATGAAAATTATATCGTTTAAAGATAATTCATTTCTGCCAATCCTTACTGGATTAAGATATTCTGTTAACTTATCAATTTCATCCTTTTCAAGTGAATTTATTATTTCTCTATATGTTGAATTTTTTAAATCCATATTCAGGTATTCATCGCCAGCTCTGTAATCAGGATCAATACCCATTTTTACTGAAACATTCTTTAATATTTTATTTGCGAAGCTATGTATGGTTGATATATAATTTAATGGCCCTATATAATCGTATTTTTCTTCAAGTTTTTCTCTTATACGTTCCTTTATTTCTGTGGAAGCATCATCCGTAAATGTAATAACGAGAATTTTATCAAGAACCCTAGAAATATCATGATATTTTTTTAAAAGTGAATCTATAATGCTCAAATACGTGCATACAAGAACAGTTGTTTTACCTGACCCTGCTACAGCAAATGCTGAAATATTTGTATTTTCCGCGTTTGCTATGACATCCTTCTGCTTTTCCGTTAGATCTTCGCAATTCATACAAAATCACCCCTGCAGAGGAGCCTGAACTCGCAGTTCTGGCATATATTTTCCTGATCGGTCAAGGAAAATTCGCAATTCTTTATACCATTTATTATTTCAGTTATCCTTTTTTCTATAACATTTTTGAAAGTATCATTCCATACATTATTTTTTATATAATTTACCCAACCAGGTGTTCTTGCTCTGAAATTCTTTGTATAGAGGTAAAGCCACTTTTTCTGTTTTCTGAACCTTGTTCTGATTGGAAAATAAAATGCAACGAATGATTGGGGATTAAAACTTTTTTCAAGCCATAAAATATATATTGGTAGGCTCAGATCCCTCTCACCCTTTTTCAGGTCATTTTCATCAGCGATAAAAAGACCGCGCACATGGCTCAAGGATGAATATTTGTAATCCATCAGCACATAGGTGTTTTCAACCCTGTCAATCCTGTCTATCCTTCCAGTTATCTTTGTTCCAGAAAAATTCATTGAAAATTCCTTTTCCCTTTCAAGAACATTCCTGTCCGGGTCTATGTTCAAATCAATTTTTATAGATTTTATTGCGTCTCTTTTTATTGTTTCTAAATGTATTAAAAATTCTCTTTCATTTGAAATACTCATTTTATTTATAATATCTTCAATCTCTTTTTTAAGAGATATTTCTCTGTTGTTTAACAATTTTTGAAGTTCAGAAAGGTTTTGGTATTTACTATAAAATTCTTTCAGGATATCGTGAATGATGGAGCCCATATGAGGCGGGGAGAATGGCTTTACAGGAACTTCGAGCTCCAATATGTATTTAAAATAAAATTTCCTAGGGCAAGCATTGTAAGTGGTTATGTGCGTCGGTGTTAGTTCCATTTTCACAATTTTTTCTTTTATTGAATCATTGCATTTTATTCTTATTTCCTTATTAGATGGTAATACGCCCTGGATGGCCAGGCTAATATCTAAGTCCTTTTTACTGTAGGCAACATCACCAAATACTAATGATGATGCAGTATGTGTTTCCCTCCTTATATTCAAATTAAACTCCTTCTCGAATTTTTTAATAAAATAGCTCTCTAAACACCTCTTTCCATCAATGTCAAGATACGGATGTGTGATCAATATTTTTTTTGAGCTGGATACAGATGAAATGAATCTATAGAATTCGGATTTTTCATGCAAGTACTGGTTTCTATAATACAGTTCATTTTTATTGTAAATTTCTGTAAAAATTATATTATTTTGATAAGGTCTTGGAAAATATCCATCCCGCATTCCACCAATGATTGTATATTTATGTTTCCTGAGCGACATATTTCCCATGTCTATTATCTGAACAGCATTTATATTGTCTAAATTTCTACCGAATGTTGAAGTTGCCAGAAATGATATTAGATAATCCCTATAATCAATAGAACTCTCATTAAGAAATGGACGTAATATTTTCATTTCATCCTTAAACTCATTAATACCACGGACGAGCTTATCCATGCCTAGCAAAAATTCAATATTATTTTCCTTAGCAATGTTCATTAATATATCATAACAGCGATCTATAAATTTTTCAAGATCGTTATTTTCTGCATTTTCACCTAGATTTTCTATCAACGCATTAGATAAAGGCAATTCAATTAATTTTACCCTTGATTCTTGGAAATATGGGATTGAATAATCGCTGAAAATTTCTTCTATGAAATTATCGTACTGTTTTGCATCGGGAAAAGCAACAATAAAATCAGAAAATTTATAGCCTTGGTGAATCTTGTTCAGGATAAAATTTGCTATATATTTAATTTCCCTTCTCTCATCTGGTAACGATTCCAGAACGATCTCTTCAGGAATTGAAATTTTTTCTGATTCAATATCATCCGGGTCAATTCTCTTAAGAAATGTCTCTGATGTTTCATTATCAAGGGGTTGAATCAAAAAATTTATATTGTATTTATTTTTAAAATAATCTATAAATTTCTTCAGCTCCGGGCCTATGTAATAAAAGCAGCAAAATAATATATTTTTAAAATTTTTTCCTTCAATATTATTTTTTATTATTTCAATAATTTTTATTTTTGGATAAAAATACATTATTCTATTTTCAACATTTATGCCACTTTCCAATTTATCCATTATTTTAGAGAAATTTGAATCAAAAAGTTCATAAAATTTTGATTTTAAAAGTGCTTTATTCCCGCTTAAAAAATTCTCTTTAATTTCCCAATACTCCGATAAAAGTTCTGTGATGAAATGTTCATTTTCATGAAGATCCCTGAAGTAATTCAGACCCGTAATGGACAAATGTGCAATCTGCCTTTCCAGAAATCGTGGGAGGATAGATATGTTTTGTCCTGAAATTTCTTTTGCTAAGGTAAAGATTGTATATATATTTGCTGGAATTTCTTTTATTTCATTATCTTGTAATAAAGATATTTCAAAATTTCTTTGAACAATGAAATCAGGAAATATTATTGCATCATAATTTTTATAATCTTTTTTGAGAAATTCAAGCGGATCACTGAATATTACCTTCAGCATCTTTTTTCAGATTAATTAACATGATATAAATATTTTGAAAAATTTTTTAGAAAGATTTATAAGGTATTGAAAATTTAGGAAATTGAAACTTTAAAATAGTCATCCCTGATCATAATGAATCTCAATCTCAATATTCATCAAATAATAATAATGTTCGATGAGGCTTTGAGGCGAGTGAAGAGATGACTATTTTTGGAAAAAGAAGGTGATACATATGAATATAGATCCAAATGCGGCAAAGTACCTCATCAAAGCAAAGATTTCAGCTGATGGTGTTGTTGAAAAACCTGACGTTGTTGGTGCAATCTTTGGTCAAACTGAGGGTCTTCTAGGAGAGGAACTGGACCTTAGGGATCTCCAAAAAAGTGGAAGAATAGGAAGAATAGAAGTTGAAATAGATTCGAAAAAGGGAAAATCTGAGGGAATAGTATACATACCCTCCAGCCTGGATCAGGTTGAGACTGCAATTCTCGCAGCATCCCTTGAAACAATAGAAAGGGTTGGTCCCTGCAAGGCGGGTTTTGAAGTCCTTTCAATAGAGGATATAAGATTAACAAAAAGACAGAAGGTTATTGAAAGGGCAAAAGAACTGCTTGAGAGCCTTTTATCCCAGGGTAAAAATTTGAGTGAAGATCTCATCCAGGTGGTAAGGGAAACAATAGAAAAACAGGAAATAATAACATATGGAGAAGACAGGCTTCCCGCTGGTCCTGCTGTACCAACATCAGATGCGATTATTGTAGTTGAAGGAAGGTCAGATGTGCTAAATCTATTGAAATACGGTATAAAAAATGCAATTGCAGTTGAAGGAACAAACATACCAAAGACGATCGTAGATCTTACAAAGGAGAGGGTTGTAACTTGCTTCTTAGACGGGGACAGAGGCGGAGATCTGATACTAAAAGAACTCTTACAAGTGGCTGAAATAGATTTTGTTGCAAGAGCACCTCCGGGCAGGGAGGTTGAGGAATTAACTTATAAGCAGATTGTAAAAGCTTTAAGGAATAAGATGACTGTTGAGCAATATCTTGCCACCCATGGCATGAACGATGAACTTGAAAGACTGATAAAAACTGAAGAATCTATGCCAGAACATTCTAAGCCGGTCCAGGAACAGGTCCAAAACGATTCACCCCAGGTAGAGGAAACAACTGAAGAAAAAAAGAAGGATGATCTTCTCTTAGATGCATTTGAAAAAAAGGTGGCATTTATAACAGATGAAAATGGAAACATTCATGAGACAATACCTTTAAATGAGCTTTTTGACAAGTTATCAACAGCCCAGATCAATGGGAAGACATTAATAACAGGAGGAATTATATCGCAGAGGCTCGTTGACATAGCATTTGAAAAGGGTATAGAGGAGATCTATGGAATGAAGATATTAAATGTTTCAAAGAAACCCGCAAATATGAAGCTTATTGTAAAAAACATTTAATACCATTTTTTTTATTTTTAGGATCGAGATCTTTATATACAAAATTATTATATAGAATATAATTTGATTGGTGGTTATAATGGATGAAAATAATGCTACGCCAGAAGAGCTCGAACTTATTGAATTATTGAAATCATTGAAAACAAAGATTAAGATTGTAGGCTGTGGTGGTGCAGGCTCAAACACTATATCAAGGATCATTGATGAAGGTATTTCTGATGTTGAGCTTATAGCAATGAACACCGATGCGCCCCATCTGTATATGACAAGGGCACAAAAAAAGGTTCTATTAGGAAAAAGGTCAACAAGGGGCCTGGGTGCAGGTGCCCAACCTGAAATAGGCCAGAAAGCTGCTCTCGAATCTGAGGAGGATATTAAAAAGGTTTTGGAAGGAAGCGATATCGTATTCATTACTGCAGGTCTCGGCGGAGGCACGGGCACGGGTTCTGCAAATGTTGTTGCAAAAATAGCAAAGGAGATGGGGGCTCTTACAGTTGCAATTGTTACATTACCTTTTAGTTCGGAGGGGAAATTCAGATTTGATAATGCTATGTGGGGTCTTGAAAAACTTCTCAAGGAAGCTGATACTGTTATTGTTATTTTGAATGATAAGCTATTAAAGCTGGTGCCCAGATTACCATTGAACAAGGCGTTTAGGGTTGCGGATGAAGTTCTTGTAAGGGCCATAAAGGGTATTTCTGAAATGATTACAAAACCAGGATTGATCAACCTGGATTATAATGATCTTAAAACAACAATGAAAGAGAGTGGCTTGGCTGTAATTGGATTAGGTGAAAGTGATGGTGAGAAAAGAGCAGATAAAGCAACAGAAATGGCAATAAAATCTCCGCTCATAGACATTGACATATCGGGTGCAAGGGGTGCGCTCATAGATGTAATAGGTGGCGATGACATGACAGTTGAAGAGGCGCACAGGGTAGTACAGATTGTAGAACAGAACCTGGCAAAAGATGCAAGGATTATATGGGGTGCATCTGTAAGGCCTGACTTCAAAAGAGAAATGAGCGTAATGGTTGTTTTAACGGGCATAAAGGGAATACCGAAATACGCATTCACGGACCAGGGTATTAAAATTGATATAGTTAAATGATATGAGGTTCATGCTTATGGGATTAGTTGACAGATTCCAGGATATTCAGGAATGGATCGAAGACAGGGTATCGCAGATAGGTAAGGGGAAGTATTCGAGAGTACTGAAGATGGCTAGAAAGCCAACGAGTGAGGAGTACATAAGGGTGGTGGAAATAACTGCCTTTGGCATAGCTTTGATTGGTGTTATTGGTTTTATCATTTATCTTTTGATGGCGGTTGTATTTACGGTACCCTAGGAGGATAAAGAATGATAGATAGTGATAATTTAACAAATTCAATGAAAATAGCAGAAAAGGAAAAAAACAAATTTTGGATGAGATGTTCTCCTGAAACCATTAATATTTCTGCTGGTAGATTTGCAACAATCGAGATAACTATAGATTCTGGTTCATCAAAAAATGAAAATGTTCAATTAAGGTTAAATTTTGAATTCAATTTAAAGGATCCTGAACTTGAATGGATCATCACATCTGAAGGTCTGGAAAATAAAAAGATAAAGGTGGAAGAGATTTCGGAGCTCTTAATACCATCAAAAAACAAGCAGATATCAGGCATTTTTAACATACCCGGTGGAAAACCATACAATTTCAAGATTAACATATTGACGCCGAAAAGCTCAGTAATTAATGATTCGGCAAAAGTGACAATAGAGTCCATTCTAGACGCTGACCCAAACCAGCATGATGCTTGCAGCACATCTATTAATTTGGTAGCAACAATAGTTGCATTAAAAACACAGGTGGGAAAAGAGGTAGAGGTTGCAAGGGATCTAGGTAATAAAATAAAGCAGAACAAGGTGGATTATGTGTTTTCAATCCTTGTACCTGGAGAAACATCAAAACTGAATGGATATGTATTTGTTGAAACAATTCAGCCGGACAGAATACTTTCATTCATAAAAAATGTTAAGGGCATTAAAGGGGTAGTGAAAGGTGAAATGAATATTTCAGAAATCATGCATTATCTTACTCCAAAGGCTGCTGTGGAAACACTGCAGGTAGGTAATTATGTTGAGCTCGTTGATGGTCCTTTCAAGGGTGAAAAAGGTAGGATAATGGAAATAGATGCTGCAAACGATAAAATAGTTGTTGAACTTACAGAATCACTTGTTCCCATACCAATAACTGTGAAAGCAAGTTCAGTAAGGGTAATTGAAAAGGAGTGATAAAAATATGGTACAAAGTTTAGAAATACTTGTGGAAGGCGGAAAGGCAACACCTGGACCACCTTTAGGTCCAGCACTTGGTCCACTCGGGCTTAACATTGGCCAGGTGGTAAAAGAAATAAATGAAAAAACAAAAAATTATGAGGGCATGCAGGTTCCTGTTAAACTGACCGTTGATCCTAAAACAAAGCAGTATACAATAACAATTGGAACTCCGCCCGTGAGTGCATTGATAAAAAAAGAGCTTGGCATTGAAAAGGGTTCAGGTTCACCTAAGGCAACAAAGGTGGGAGACCTTAATATGAGCCAGGTAAAAAAGATTGCAAGCATGAAAATCCAGGATTCACTTTCACCCAATCTCAGAGCCATGGTCATGGAGGTTCTTGGATCCTGTGTTTCCATGGGTGTAACTGTAGAAGGGTCTGACCCTAAGGAAATCCAAAAGAAGATTGAAAACGGTGAAATAGGTATTGAGGATTGAAAAGTTTAAATACACCTTTCCTTTAAAGAAAAAAGGCACTGTAGGAGAGCTTAATGCTCGCAGGACTACAGGAGGCACGGATTTAAATGGATAAAGATATATACGAAGCTGTTAAAAAGGCGCTCGATGAATCAAAAAAGAGGAATTTCAAAGAGAGTGTTGATCTAGCTTTTAATTTAAAGTATGTTGATCTTTCAGATCCTAAAAAGAGGATTAATGAGGAAATTCTTCTGCCACATGGAAGGGGTAGACCTATAAAGGTTGTTGTTTTTGCATCCGGTGACACAGCACTAAAGGCTAAAAATGTTGCAGATCTCGTCATTACCCCTGAAGAACTTGACAAGTTGGCTGAAGATAAAAGAAGAGCTAAGAAACTTGCAAACCAGTACGATTTCTTTCTAGCTGAAGCAGGTCTTATGACAAAGATTGGAAAACTGCTCGGTGTTGTTCTTGGCCCTAGGGGAAAAATGCCAAAACCAATACCGCCAGGATCTGACCCTGCAAACATTATACAGAGCCTTAAAAGGACGGTAAGGGCAAGGAGCAAAGAACGAAGAACATTCCATGTACCCGTTGGCACGAGAGACATGAAGCCAGAGGATATTGCAGAAAACATTGAAGAAGTGCTAAAGAAAATCACTGGAAAACTAGAGAAAGGAGCAGGGAATATTGACAGCGTTTATGTTAAGACTACCATGGGCCCTTCATACAAACTGGAGGTGAAGTAAATTGGTTTCAAAGGCTAACGAAAAGGAAGTAAGTGATCTCATGGCATTGATTGAAGGCAGTAATGTAATAGGCGTTGTTGGTATCCATGGAATTCCAGGTACACAAATAAACAACATAAGAAGAGCGTTGAGGGGTTCTGCAAGGCTTGTTGTTAGCAAGAACACGCTTATGTCCATTGCATTGCAGAACATGGACGCTAAAAAGAAAAACATAAAAGATCTTTCATCCTATATAAAGGATCAGAGCGCACTAATCCTTAGCGATGAAGATCCATTTAAACTTGCAAAGATTGTTGAAAAATCAAGAACAAATGCTTCACCAAAGGGTGGTGAAATAGCCCCGGATGACATAACTGTTCCTGCGGGTGAGACAGATTTCAAACCGGGTCCAATAGTTAGTGATCTGCAAAAGGTAGGCATTCCAGCATCCATTGAAAAGGGCAAAGTTGTAATTAAAAAGGACACAGTGGTTGTTAAAAAAGGTGAAAAAATAAGCAAGGATGTTGCACAGATGCTTTCAAAGCTGGACATAAGGCCAATACCAGTTGGAATAGAAATCAGGGCATTCTATGAGAAAGAATACATATATGGAAAAGAAGCTTTGCAGATTGATCCTGAAAAGGTTATGAATGATCTGAAGGAGTCCATAATGCAGGCATTCAACCTTTCAATAAATGTAAAGTATTTCACAAAGTTCACTACACCCGTATTCCTAGCTCAAGCGTACATGGATGCGCTTTCACTGGGTGTCAATGTGAACTACTTTACACCTGAGACAATAAAGCATCTGCTTGCAAAAGCAAACTTGCAGGCGATGTCCATAAAAGGAAAAATTGGAGAAATATAAAGTAAAAGGAGGTAAAAATATGGAATATGTATATAGTGTACTGATCCTTCACTCAATGGGTCAGAAAATTACAGAAGACAGTGTGGAGAACATAATAAAGGCTGCGGGCGGAGAACCTGACAAGGCAAAGATAAAGGCCCTTATTTCCTCGCTCGAAGGCGTAAACATAGATGAGGCTATAAAGGCAACAGCATTTGCACCAGCAGCGGCACCACAGGCAGCTGAACAGCCCAAAGAGGAAAAGAAGGAAGAGAAAAAGGAAAAGAAAGAAGAAAAGAAGGAAGAAGAAGAGGCAATGGCAGGTCTAGGTGCTCTGTTCGGATAAAAATTTAAAATTTTTTTTGATTTTTATGGATCTAGTAAGTTACATAGGATTGCTTGTGATGTATGCTGTCCCAGCTGCAATGATAGTCTTATCTTTGACCGTGATTAATAATATTCTTCTTCTTATGGTAGCATTAACGTGGCTGGGTACTTCATTATTCATTCATTATGTTCAGTGAATCCTGAATAAAATTCCATTATTTTTAATGCCACATCTGATTTCTTTCCAGATAATTCTTTTACATTATTTTTTTCAACGATCAATATTTTTGTAGTATCAAATTTTACATCATGCATATCGTTTGCAATGACAAATTTTAAAGAATAATTTTCTATCATCTTCCTTGATTCATACACCAATTTTTCATAACCGAATTCAGCCTTAAAAGCAATTATATCTTTATTGAATCTTTCTCTTAAAAATTTAATGAATTTAATTGTTGGTTTTAAATGTATTTCCGTTTCATTATCACTCTTAATCTTTCCATTAATTTTATCTGTTTTAAAATCAGATATTGCAGCAGGTAAAAAAATTGCATCATAATCAAGCATTCCATCAATCTTAGAAAGAAGATCATCAATTGTTCTGAATTTTTCTGTTTTTATATAGCCTGGGGGCTCTACTTCAGACCTACCCAACAAAAGTTTTACATCGGCACCATAAAAAAATGCTGCCTTAGCAAGTTCTACAGATGTAACACCAGATGACCTGTTTGTAATAACCCTTATATCGTCTATAGGCTCCTCTGTTGCCCCGCCTATGATTAGAATTTTTTTGTTAATTTTTTTGTTCAACGATCTTATTGTATATGCAACAATTGTATTCAGATCCGGTAATTTTGCCTTGCCTTCCTCCATTTTTGGATCGATAAATATTACTCCAAATTGCTTTAACTTTTTTATATTTTCAGATAATATGGGATTTTTGTACATTGTTTCGCTCATTGCAGGTGCAACAAGAATGGGTTTTGATCCAAGAAATGTTAATGCAAACAGAGAAACTGTTGTGTCCCCTATTCCATTTGCAATCTTTGAAATAGTGTTAGCAGAACAGGGTGAAATAAGGAGCATATCGCTTTCCTTTTCAAGGATCACATGTTCTGTCAGTCCAGTGATATGATCAATGGGTTTTTTTCCAGTAGCATACTCGATGGATGTTGCCGTAATGATATTTTTTGCATCCTCGGTCATTACAGGAATAATATCTGCACCGTACCTGATGAGTTCCCTGGATATCTTTACCATTTCCTCAGCGGATACTGAACCTGTTATACCAAGAACTATCTTTTTTCCTGAAAGTAAATCACCCTTAACATTTCTAATGCTTTTTACAGGATCCATATTATTTATAACAATTTCAATTTATTTAACTTTTTCAAATTAAAAGCTCAGTAGAAATCTTTTTAAAAAAATATTATGAACCAATTTTTCTGATTTTTTTAGAGCTTTTTAGAAAACCTTATATATATTAATCGAATATTTATTATAGTGCATGCTATAAAAAGTATAACACAGCCCTATACGCCTTCAGAGAATGTTTTAAATTTAATGCATAAATTTGTTGATGGCATTAATTTATGCATTAATATTGCCTTGAAAAATAACTTAACATCCAGATTTTCACTTTCAAGGGAAGCTTATCCTTTACTCATTAAATATGGTATACCTTCTTATTACTACCCTGAAATAATCAACAAAGCACTTGCACTTGTTAAATCGTACAGAAAAAGATTAAGAAAGAAAAAGCATGCGAAAGAGCCGAGAGTTGAAAAGCTAATGCTATCAACATATTATGGTTTTAAAATAACGGGGGATGATCTTCTAATACCTGTGGCAAATGAAAAATACGGTAGAAAATATGAAAGGATCACATTAAATTCATATGTAAAGAAATACACATATGAAGATACATTCATTTACGATCACTGAAAAAATTCTATCCATTAGCATAGGAAAGGATGTGAATGATCTCGAAAGCATAAATGCGGTTGGTGTTGACAGGAACATAAAAAATGTAACAGTAGGCAATGAAAAGCACAGTGAAATATATGATCTTTCAGATGTGGTAAAAATAAAGGGAAGGTACAGGAAAAAAGTTTCACATTTTAAAAGGAATGATCGTAGAATAAGGAAGAAAATCGCATCAAAATATGGGAAGAGATCAAAGAACAGGACAAGGCAGATCGTGCATAAGGTGAGCAAGGAAATAGTGAATAATGCAAAAAATAACAAAGAAGCAATAGTTCTTGAGAATATAAAAGGCATAAGGGAAATAACAAATAAGGGTGATTATAAGGGAAAGGATCATAGGTTCAAGTTTCACAATGCATTCCCTTATGGTATGCTAGAATTCCAGATCAAATACAAAGCTGCGTGGGAAGGGCTACAGGTAATAGAACTATCGAGGAAAGAAACGAGAAATACAAGCAGGGAATGTTCGGTATGTGGGTCGCTGACCCGAACAGAACATGGAAGGATCCTGCACTGTGACAAATGTGGTCTGACAATAGACAGGGATATCAACGCAGCAATAAACATAAGTAAACGGGGTCGGACATGGCTGAAACGATCCCTCCAGTATATGGAAAAAGGACCATCAGGTGAAGCAATGATCCAGTTCAAAGATGGGGAACAGATGATGGTAAGTAGGGATCCTGGATAGGATTTCTAAAAAGCCAAATTAAAGAAGGAATTAAATATTTTTTATTATGTACTATGTCATATGGTTATGGTTGAAATTGCCGGGATCAGGCTGAAGAATCCATTAATGCTTGCCAGTGGCATAATGGATGAGCAGGGGGATTCCATGGTAAGAGCTGCAGAATATGGTGCAGGGGGTGTTGTAACAAAATCCATAGGCATGGATGAAAGGGAAGGTTACAAAAACCCGGTGATTGTTGAATTGGAAACTGGAATTATAAATGCTATAGGTCTTGCAAATCCAGGAATAGAAAATTTTAAGGAAGAGATAGAGGTTGTTCTAAAAAAAGGTATACCTGTAATAGGTTCCATATTTGGTAAGGAGGAAGATTTTCCCATACTTGCAAAAAGGATGGAAGAATTTGGTGTAAATGGTATTGAACTTAATCTTTCCTGTCCGCATGTAAAGGGATTTGGATCAGAAATAGGACAGGATCCCGAACTTGTTGAAGAAATAATTTCCGAAATAAAGAAAAAGGTAAACATTCCTGTTTTTGCCAAGTTAACACCGAATATAACTGACATAGTAAAAATAGCAAAAAGCGCTGAAAAAGCAGATGCTCTTGTTTTAATAAATACAGTTAAGGCAATAGGAATAGACATCTATGCAAAAAGGGCAGTACTTTCAAACATTGTCGGCGGATATTCCGGTCCTGGAATAAAACCCATAGGTTTGAGGGCGGTTTACGATGTAAGGAAGGAAATGGACAAACCCATTGTTGGCGTGGGTGGCATAACCACATGGAAAGATGCTGTTGAATACATACTTGCCGGTGCTAATGCGCTTCAAATAGGTACAGCAATATACTACAGAGGATTCTCAATATTTGAAGAAATAAATAAGGGAATTGAGAATTATATGGTTTCTGAGGGTTTTAATACAATAGAAGAATTTTCTGGCCTGGCGGTGAAATGATGTACAGAACGGTTACAATAGATGAAAAGATAAGGGAGAATAAAAATGTTTATACAATTTTGTTCAGGGATGATTCTAATATTATGCCCGGTCAATTTGCAATGATATGGATACCGGGTATTGATGAAATACCAATGAGTTTCTCATATACGGGCGAGAAGAAAGGTTTTACATTCAAGATTATTGGAGATGGTACGAAGGCACTTTCAATGCTTAAAGAAGGAGAAAGGTTATTTTACAGAGGACCGTACGGCAAATATTATTTTGAGGAAGGTAAAAGGGCAATTTTTATAGCTGGTGGAACAGGCATTTCATCCCTCGCACCATTCATAGAAAAATCGGAGTTTGAGGAAAAATTTGTTTTACTTGGTGCAAAATCTTCAGAAGATCTGTATTTTATTGATAGGCTTAAAAGTTATTCATTAATGATTTTTACCGAAGATGGATCAACGGGCAAAAAAGGCATGGTCACTGATGGTATGGACTACTTTGATTTTGATACAATATATGCCTGTGGACCGGAAAAGATGATTAGATTCATAGTTGATAGAAAAAAGGAAAAAAATATTCAGGCAAGTTTAGAAAGATACATGAAATGCGGCATAGGTATATGTGATTCTTGTTCAATAAACGGTTACAGGGTATGTGTGGATGGCCCCGTTTTCGGAAAAAACGATCTATTAAAAATGAAAGATCTTGGTGAAAATTACAGATCCCCATCTGGTAAATTAATAAAAAATTGAAAAAAAAATTAAGAAATTATGCCACCAGTGTAGAAAACTATTAGATATGTGAGAATACCAGATATGAAAAGTATAATGCCTTGAATCTTTGCTGGCAATTTTCCATGTGTTAGCGCCCAGAAACCAAATTCCACGAACAGATAGACAAACAGATTCAACTGCAGAATTATAAATCCAAGAGTACCGAAAATGTTCATCCACTGAAACATTACAATGAAACCAATGAGATTGAATGTGAAAAGAAGCAGAGCAGCATCGCCTACAAACTTAAGATCCCAGTTGTAAAAAAGTGACATAGAAAATCCGAGAAATACTATTGAAAATATGAACAGGAGAAAACCAAAAAGCAACTGTATTGCAGGCAAGGGTGAACTAGTTCCAAGAGGTGCAAAGAAAATAAAGCTCATAGAATTTGTAAATAGGCCAAGAAATGCTGTAAAAGCATATACTCCAAGCATTTTGGGGGATGTATCCGCCTTTTCCATACCCCATAGATAGAATGCTGTTAGTATGGCTATGACTGAGAAGGATCCAAAGCCTATCACTACAGCCGGAAGTACCAAACCAATCCACCTCCATTAATACTATATTTGGCACCTATTTAAATTTTTTTTAAAGTTAATTATAAAATAAAAATAAAAAAATTTTAAGAATATTTAAAATTTGATTTTTATTATTTTATATTTAAAAAAATGAATCGAAATATTAATGTTATATAATGACATGTTCATTGAAAATGAAGGAATGGATCCAGATAATAAGACCTGTCAATGCCATAATGTCGGGTGTAAGTGTAATCATTGTTACAATTGCCATTGGAAAAAATTTGTTTGATTATCTCGTTGCACTTGGATTCATTGTCACATTCTTTACCACAGCAGGTGGAAATGTTTTGAATGATTATTTCGACAGGGAAGTGGATCTGATTAACCATCCTGAAAGGCCAATACCATCGGGAAAAATTAAGCCATCAAACGCCCTCATATATGGTGGTCTTCTATTTTCAATTTCACTTTTCTTTTCAATATTCACAGGTTTGATTCCATTCATCATTGACATTATTGCCATAATTCTTCTTTATGCTTACGAGGCAAAGACAAAAAATCTCGGCTTTTATGGGAATTTAACGATCAGCGCACTACTTCTGATGCTTTTTATATTTTCAGGATCAATTTTTAACAGTTATAATCTTCCTTTTATACTCGGTATTATGGCATTTTTCGCAACCCTTGGCAGGGAAATAACAAAAGATGTGGAAGACATGGCCGGGGATTTTAATAGGGTGACTTTACCAAAAAAGATTGGAAAAAATTATTCACTCCTGCTTGCAATGATTTTTTACATCGTTGCTGTAATCATTTCTCCTTTACCATACGTCTTCCATTACTTCAATATTTATTATGTATATGTGGTCATCATATCTGATATAATGTTTTTATATTCAGCATTTGAACAGTTCAAATCACCGCACAGAGGGCAGAGTATGGCAAAATATGCAATGATAGTTGGGCTTGTGGCATACATCATCGGGGGAATATTCAAATGAAAGTACTGGATTATATTTATAAAACACTTGAGAATAGGAAAATGCACATGACACTGCTTGATCCTGCAAAACAAACACCTGATAAATCCGCTGAAATAGCATCATATATAGAAGGGATTGGAACAGATGCAATCATGATTGGTGGTTCCACAAACATAAACCAAATCATTATGGATGAGACACTTCTTAAGATTAAAGCTGTAATAAAAATACCTACAATAATATTCCCAAATGGTGTGCAAAGTATTTCTAAGTATGCTGATGCCATTTATTTCATGAGCATGCTCAACTCTGCAGACAGGGCATTCCTGATAGAAAACCATGTTAAAGGTGCACCCATAATTAAAAAAATGGGTATCGAACCTATTCCTATGGGTTATGTTGTAGTTGAACCGGGAATGACTGTTGGGAGAGTAGGTAAAGCAATACTTCTCAGGAGGGATGATTACAGTTCCGCTATCGGGTATGCACTTGCGGCACAATTTTTAGGAATGAAATTAATATATTTCGAGGCAGGATCAGGATCTCCTGAACCCGTACCTGAAGACATGATCAGGTCTGTTAAAAAGGAGGTTTCAATACCGATTATAGTTGGTGGGGGCATTACGGACGATGAAAAGGCAAAGAAAATCATAGATGCGGGGGCGGATATAATAGTTACGGGAACGCTTATAGAGAAATTTCCAGATTATGGGGAAAGGCTGAAAAAGATTATAGGTGTTGTAAGGGGGGCTGACGTTGAAAAAGGGGAGGGAATGGGGTCTAAAGGATTATATAGACATTAATAATACATACAGGCTGTACTTACCTCTGGACGAATCACTCAATATAGATAAGCACAGGGATCTTGTATCCAAGTTTTTCAATCTTATCCATGGTCTAGATCTAAGCTTTAAGATAATATTAAGAATAGATGAAACTGGTTCATCATTTTATTTTTCTGATTTATCCGACTCAAGACTCTTAAAAACTGTATACAGGAATCTAACAGATATAAACATCATAAAAACAATAATTGAATTTGAAAAACCTGATATAATTTATTCATCATACCAGAAAAATAAAAAGAACTTTCTTGGGCCAAAGACAGATTTTGTAGATTTTTTTGAATATATTCTTAGCTACAGGAACAGGATTTCCAAATCCACCATACTCGTTATTATTGATATAAAAGGAATAAACATACCATTCAGGATCGATTACAGAGGTCTTGCATTTAAATTCAAAATTAATATTTTAGCAAAAGGAAATTTTTTAGAATTGAATAATTTCATTTCATTGATTTCGAACTATTGGACAAATGAAAATAGTTATTTAAAATTCAAAAAAATAAAAAATCCAAAAAATTTGAAAAGAAGAGGAGGTATTGTTAACGATAGGAACATTGTGCTAACAATGCCCTTTCCGGGAAAGGTTCTTGAAAATGCTGGCATAGTTTCAAAATTCGTAAGCAGAAATAGGTTAGATAATATATTAAAATCCATAGTTGTTGGCAAAGGACTTTTAACAGGAAAAAACAACGAGCTTACCATCTATGAAAAGGATGGGCAGAGCACTCTCCTCATAGGTGAAACAGGATCAGGAAAAAGCACAATGCTCCTTTCCGCATTCTTTGAATTAATAAATGAAAATAAGCCATTGATACTGATAGATCCCGCGGGAGATACTGCAAAAGAGGTAATAAAAAGAATAGACAAGGACCAGATAAAAAGGGTAATTTACATAAGTGCTGTTGAAACACCTGTTTCAATGAATCTGCTTGATATACCGGATGGGTTGAACAGGCATCTTGCAGTATCAAGGATAGCTGAAGATACCATACAGGTGTTGAAAAATGTTTCTGAAGCTGAAACGGGAGTGTCTGGAGGTCTTGTTGGATCAAAAATAGAGGAAATAGTAAGAAACAGCATTTCAGGTCTTGTAAACATAAAAGGTTCAACATTGCTTGACATCTCTTACATTATTACCAAGCCAAGTGTTAGAAAACACCTCAAAAAAATTTCAAAAGATCCAGAGTTCATAGATTTCCTAGATGACCTTGAAACATTTTCCAATGATGATGTATCAAGCACGAGAAGGACATTATCATTTCTCAGGACAAACCAGGTTTTGAAATCTATTATGTGCAGTAGGGTTCCATTATTTAACATTGCTGATGCCATTAAAAAGAATATGATAATAATAGTAAATGGTGAAAGGGGAAAAGTGGGTGAAAGGGTTTCAACATTTATTTTATCATCCATAATATCGATGATATGGATATCGATACAGGAGAAAAATGATAAAAATAGCGTTTTTCTATTCTGTGATGAATTTCAGGATTACATAAATTCATCGTTTGAGGACATGCTAATACTTGGTAGAAAGGAAAGACTCAACCTTTTCATGGCAACGACGCATCTTTCAACGATTCCTGCAAATGTCAGGGACAGCATAATGGCAAATACAAAGAATTTCATTCTTTTTAAACTTTCACCCTCTGATTCAAGGGATTTTTCAGAAAAATTCTCAATCGATAAAAGGGATCTGATGAATCTTTCAACAGGCATTGCATATTTTAAAACAACCAATGTTTCTGAAATGTGCGAGCTTAAACGTTCAATACCCGATGAAAAAAATAATGAAACATCAATCATAGAAAAGTCAAAATCTTATATTTCTTCCTATAATGCTATATCCCCCGTTCTTGACATACACGATGAAACAATCTCTCTCTTCCTTGACATTCAGTTACTCAAATATATGCATATTTCCTGTAATGTTTCAAACATAGCATCACTAAGGGAAAAAATTCCGCAGGAGACAAAATTCCTTTACGAGGATGACCCTTCAATTATAAAAAAGATATTGGAAAGGCTTTCAATGGAAAAAATAATAAGATTTGAAAATAATGAAATAAAAATAAACGATTACTGGAGAATGATCACAGCCAATGAAACATACAGGAAATTGATCGAAAAAATGCTGAGCCTTGGCCTTATACTTAGAATTGAGAAGGACGAGCCACTTGTATTCATTTCAATTCCTTACTCAAGTGATTCTTTCAACCCTTTAAACAAGAAATATTTCACGATTGGCATTGAAACAGAGGCAGACATAACAATAAAAAATGATGGTAATAATTGCAAAAATTGCTATTCTTTTGATGAATTTTTAAAATTAAGCATTGAAAATGATCTCTTAGATAAGATAATGGGTATTTGCATAGGTTCCACTGATGATGAAGTGCTTATTACTACATCACACAGGATTGCTGATGCTTTGAGGAAAATTGAAGGAAACGTGTATTTAAAATATGGTTCTGATCTTGAAAGGATAATAAGAAAAATACTAATTGAAAATAACTATGCCAGGGATGGTGAAAGAATTTCTATTAACGGCACCAGGGTAAGGACACTTATCATAGATTTAAAAGATGCAAGAAAGAATTTCAAGAAAATAGAGATGGATATTGATCTAAAAATCAAATAATGTTATCTGTCCTTTTTTCTTAGGTTTTCTTTTTTCTGTTATGTTATTGATTCTCTCTTTCATTTTTTTCTCTTTTTTAATACCTGCATAAAATAAAATTTCATCTATTGTATTCTTATAAACAAGAACAACAACCCTTCCAGGCCTTGCCCTGCCCGTTCTACCTCTTCTCTGTATATTTCTTATTTCAGAACTTACTGGTTCATGAAAGATTACCATGTCTGTTTCAGGTATATCAAGACCCTCCTCCCCAATCTGCGTGCTTATAAGAACATTTATTTCACCATTCCTGAACCTTTTAAGAATATCCTCCTGCTCATTCTGGCTCATTCCTCTATCCGTTCCCCTGTTGCTTTGCCCCAGAAATCTTGATGGCCTGACATCTTTGATTTTTAAAAGACTTTCATAAATCTCAAGATTTATGTTCATGTAGTTCGTGAATATTATTATTTTTGATCTGTCATTTTTGGATATCTGTTCCCTGACAAGATCTTCTATGACTTTTATCTTTGGGCTCTTAACATCAAGTTTTATGAGCTCCCTTGCCATATTCACAGCCTCCTGAAAACCCCTGAGCTTGTTAAGCCTTATGTCTGTGCGCTTTGCATCTTTAGACCTGGCCTGGGCAACAAGCTGCTCTAGATATTCATGGCATGTGGTCAAGCCCTGAGTTTCAAGGTATTCAAGTGCAATTAGTAATTTTAAGATCATTGAAAGTAGTGATAATGCTTCATAAAAACTTTTATTTCCATTTCTAATGAAATTTGAAAGTTCCTTCTGTATATCAAGCACCCTTTTTTTCGATAGTCTGGATGGTAAATTTAAATCAGGATATTTTTCCTTTAGCTCATTTTTAAGTGCTTCTATGAGCTCATAGAGCTTTTCCCTTAATGGTTCATATTCATCTGGAAAGTTTATCATTATGTTTTCTATTTTTATGCCGTGAACATATGGCCTAACATCCTCATCCATTTCTGTCCTGATCTCAACATTTTTAATGTTCAAATGCCTCATAATTTCCTGAATCCTATCCATTTTTGAACCTGGTGATGCTGTTAATCCGATGATCAGCGAATTTTTACATTTTTCAGTAACAAATGTATAGGCATATTTCCCCACAGATCTGTGCGCCTCATCAACTATGAGCAATTTTACATCATCAGGATCTATGCTTCCTGAAAGTATGTCATTTTGAATTACCTGCGGTGTGCTGACTATTATATCATTTTCTTTCCACAGATTCTTTCTATCATCAGGGTTTATTGTTCCTGTCAAAGCTACAATTCTATCATTCTTGATGTATTTAGATAGCCTTTCCCTGTGCTGTAAAACAAGCGGTCTTGTTGGTGCTAAAAATAATATTTTTGGTCCAATAGAACCGAGCATTTGAGCAATTATGATTATTGCAATCTCTGTTTTACCTACACCTGTGGGGAGCACTATTAATGTGTTTTGTTTACCTTCTATAACCTTATTTGATATCTGCAACTGGTATTCCCTTGCTTCAAGCGTATTTTCCTTTATTAATGGATGTTCTATAAACTTCATAAAATCACAACAAGTGGGATATCCATGATCCAGCACCATTTAATATGTACTGTATGGCAAAAGCTGCAACAAGAAGACCAAGTATCCTGGTAAATGCTCTAGAACCTTTAAGTCCTATTAACCTGAACAATTTTGATGAGAAAAAGAAAAAGACATAAACAATTGCAAAAACAATTACAAGTGAAATTATTACAAGCACCCAGGAGTATGTTTCCATAAGTATTATTACAAGTGATATTGCACCAGGTCCGGCAAGCATTGGTGTGGCCAAAGGGACAAGACCTACATCCCCTATTTCCTCCTCTACTTCTTCCCCCTTCTTCGAAACCCTTGGTTTATCACCTTCCCTTACCATTTCTATGCCAACAAAAAGCATAAGAAGACCTCCTGCAATTTCCAGTGCCTCTATTGAAATTCCAAAAAATTCGAGGACGTATATACCAGCAAATGTGAAAAATATTAGGATTATAAAACCATATAATACGCTTTCATTGATTGTTTTTTTAACATTTTCAGGGTTCATACGGGATGTGAGGGATATAAATAAAGCTAAAGAGGCAAATGGATCAACAATTACAAACATTGGAACGAAAACGTGCAGAAAATCTGACATATCAAACATTTACTATACCCATCCAACCCTTTCAATTTCTCTTTCCTTTTTAGTTTTCTTTTTATATTCTTTATAATGTTCCTTGCAAAGATGTACGTGCCTAGAATTGCTTTTCAAAGAAAAAAGGCTCTGGGCCTTCTCCCTTGGAACCGATTTAAAAGCTTCATTTTCACAGCCATTGACTTCACAAGTCTGTCCTTCTTTCATGAATAAATCATAAATTATTTTTAAATATTAATCTTTCTAAAATTTAAATTCTTTATGGATCTACATTATCAGTTAATTTTATCAAAGGAACCAACATTTCATCTTTTAAAAGTGAAGAGTGGTGTCCCCTGTAAAGATAATTTTCTCCTTTTGTAATTTCTGTGAGGTAAATATTCCTATCGAATGCAATACCAACACTTAATTTATTGTTAATATTATCTTCACCACCAAAAAGAAATGAGACATCTGAAAGGCTGAAGATTTTATAACTATTATTGAAAAGTTCTGCTTTACCATCCAGATAAAAAAGGTGCATTCTAACATCACCCAGTACTGGTAATTTTGAAATTTCTACTAAATTTCTATTTAACATTTTTACTTCTTCAACATCAATCTGGCCATGATCGGCTGTCAGGATGATATCATAATCAGGTACTAACTTTTTCAGATATTTAATTAAATTCTGAAGCAATTCTCTTGCAGTTATTATTGTTGTTTCAGAATATGGGCCATAATAATGGGAAACGAGATCAACGTATGGAACATATAGAAAAATGAAATCTGCATTTTCTCTTGTTGAGGATATAACCTGGGCAATTCCATCCCAGATATTTAGATACGATCTCAACTCTGTACCTTCTGTTAAAACTTTTACAATGGGTGCATTTACGGAAAAAAATGGCAATACCATGGTGAATTTTTTTTCAGTTTTAAATGCCATGGATTTTACATTCGAAAATATCCTTTTTAAAGATTTTTGATTTTCATACATATTTCCACTTTTAAAATCAAGAAGGTTGATCAAATTACCTGAAATTTTATCATAACCAAGGAAGCCTATTATACCATGTTTTGAGGGTAAATCAGCAGTTATTAATGTTGTCATTGCCGTACAGGTTGTGGAAGGAAAAACAGAAGTTATTGTTTCATGCTCTAAATTTAATGATGTTTTATTAAAAATATTTTCACCCATTCCATCCATCAAAACAAAAATCAATTTCTCACCGAGATCCAAATTTTTCAACTTCTTTCCTTTTTTTATGCCTAATACATTTGCAACACTGGATGAAAGATTGTAAATACTATTTTCATAATCTGGAATTAAAACGTTTTCACTATCAAATAACATAGATTTGCATGCAAATTTAATTATTTAGATTTTTAGATTTATAAGATAACTATGTTTGCATTATAATTATTTTTGAGTAATGTAATAAGCATTTTTGAATATGTGAGCTTTTTCATTTTTTTCTGAAAATCCTTACCCTTTTTTTGATTTGGCTCATAAAAATTGAAACCTGCAATTAAAATTTTCTTTGCTTTGAAATGGTGAGCAAGGAAAACAGCCCTGTCCCCGTCTGTAAAACCACCAAAATTATAGACATTCCACAATGGTTCGGCTTGCGTTGTACCAAACCTGATTCCGAACTTTTCTGCTAATTTTAATTTATCCATGTTGTCCCCATGAGCATGAACGCACATTATTGAGCCCATATAAGATGCATTTAAAAGTAATTCTTCTCCAGCATCAAGATCAGTTACAACTAAATCTGGCACTATACCAAGTTTTAGAACATGCCTTGTTGCATCGTCTGCCGTAACAAGAACCCTATCATCCAAAAGGACCTTGTTAAAAGAAAAATATGGAGAATCACCAATAATAAGTATTTCCTTTCCATTAAATATCTTTGAAATATCATCTACCCTTAAGAAATCATTTTCTATAATATTTGAAAGCATCTGTGCTGATTTTTTATCCGATGATTCACTTAAGTGGAAATCAGAAAGGATTCTCCTGTAATATGGTTTCCAATCACTGTAATTCATTTGATTCTTCCTCCGGGAAGAATATCCTCCTGATTATTGATGAAAACACGGATAACAATATGCCGAGTGCAATTATTATTGTACTTGGCGTGGAATAAAAGCCGGGCAAATATCCAAGAAGTATCCTTATGTACATTATTGAGCCATAAAATATTATACCTAAACCAATCATTATTAAAATACCGGTCCAGAAACCCTTTGAATAACTTTTTTTATGGAACCAAAGATCAACGTAAAGGCCACTTTCCCTCACAACAACTGCTAGAACTACCCAGAAAACAAGTGACTGAAAGAAAAGAGCAACCTTTTCAGGAATTAAAGATATAAAAATTGTTGAATCGTATGAGGATAGAATGCCAAATATTACGATTAATATTGCAACAGCATCGGATGTGATTGATATTTTTGCCTCTGCAAAAGCCTTTCTGAAACTTTTGTATGATTCTATTATCCTTGTTCCTATCTTGAAACTCTTGAACAGGAAATAAAAACCGAGTGTTAAAAATACTATGGAAAGACCAAAGGTTCCAGGATCAAGAAGGTAAGAATTTGGATAATAATATCTCCATATCAACATGCCAAAAACAGAAAAACTGAATGCAAGCAAGATCAATGCTATAGGAAGTAAAATTTTTCTTACTGTTTCCTTATCTTTCAAGGCCTTGACAAAAATGTAATATGTTGATTCAAGACCTCTACTTTGCCTTACAATTATTCTTTTAACATGCAATACAGGAACTATAGATGTAATTATTGGCAAAATAAATTCGTCCTCTTCACCATCGCTGACAAGGATTACATTATCCACTTTAATCTTCTTTAAAAGTTCCAAAAACTGGTTCCTAATGATTTCATCACTCTTGATTCCTACTGATTCATTACCTGTTATTGTTGCAACCTCAACATCCCTTCCCTCTTTCTTTAAAGCATCATATGTAGAAACAGCACCAAATAAAGCATTCGTATCTGAATCTTCTGGATCTGCAAGTGCGAGGAGATTTGCTGCCCTTATATTTTCATCTCTACCTATAATAGGTCCTTTAATCCCGGCCTTTCTACCAATATCGTCATCTCTGTCAACGCACAAAATCAATGTTACCATTTATAATATTCTTTATTACCAATGTTTATTTTAAATTTATCTAGCAAAGAATGCTAAAATCAAAAGAACAAATACCAAAAACTATAAGTATTATGATATTATTGATGATTTTGCATAACTAAAGGAGGTCTTAAATATGCCAGAAAACAATGCAAAAAGCGATGAAAACGTTGTATATGTTGGAAAAAAGCCGACAATGAATTATGTACTTGCAGTGGTGACACAGTTTAACAATGGTGCAAAAAGCGTGGTGATAAAGGCAAGGGGAAAATCAATCAATAAAGCAGTTGATATAGCAGAGATTGTCAGGAATAGATTTTTAAATGATCTGAACTATATGGTAACACTAGGAACAGAGAAAATAAAAAGCGAGGATAGAGAAAGCAACGTATCATCCATAGAAATTTCACTTAAAAAGTAAGGGGAAAAACCCCTTAAAAATTATTTTTTGGTGATATTATGAAAAAAATTTTTGATGTGGAAATCGTCAGGGATGGGGACACATTTATTGCAAGGATAACAATGCCTGATGGTGAGATCTCTACAATTGAAAGTGATAACATAGAGGAACTTTTAGATCATTTAAATTCAGAGCTTGAGGATAAATTTTCTTCAATATGAATTACAAAACAATATCACTGGTTGAAAAACATAATATTTATAGGGAAAATTCAATTAATCTTTTACCGAGTGAAAATGTTTTAAGCGAAAAGGTAAGGATAATTCTAGGCTCAGATCTGGCTTCTAGGTATTCTTTATATGTTAACAGCAATGTTCATGGATTCAATGTTAAAAATGCCTATGGTGGTACGAAATTTTTTGATAAAATCCTTGAACATGGAGAATATTTGGCCAAATCTATTTTCGGCGTTAAGTTTGCTGAAATAAGACCCTTATCTGGGCATATATCAGCAATGGTTGCCCTTTTATCATCTACGAAGAAAAATGGTAAAATAATGGCAATAGACCCAGAATTTGGCGGGTATGATGGATATTCTAAAAATTACATGGCAGATATGTTTTCAATGGATTATGAACCAATACCATTTGATGCAAAGGTCTGGAATATTGACTATGATAAATTCAATGATGAGGTTAAAAAATTTAAACCTGATACCGTTATTTTAGGTGCAAGTTACATGCTTTTCCCTTACGATATGAAATTTCTTGCAGATTTATCACTTGATTATTCATTCAATTTAATTTATGATGCATCACATGTCATGGGCCTCGTTGCAGGTAAAAATTTCCAAGGGGACATATTTAGATATTCAGATATTGTTTTTGGATCAACACACAAAACATTTTTCGGGCCACAGGGCGGTATCCTGCTAACTAACAATGAAGACATGTATGAAAAAATTGAGAAAAACATTGTTTGGAGAACGATGGACAATTATCATCTGAACAGGGTAGCTGCACTTGTACAGGCAATGGAAGAGATGAAAAGGCATGCAAAAAATTATTCAAATGCTATAATTAAAAATTCCATAACACTTGCAAAATTGCTTGATGAAAGTGGATTTGGAATAAAATCATTCAATGAAAGATATACATCTTCACATCAGATATTTATTGAACATCCTGAATTTTGTAAAATTTTGGAAAGATCAAGGATCATAATTGACTGTGTTGGTAGGATGGGTACAAATGAGATTTCAAGACTAGGCTTTAAGGAAAAGGATGTTGAAATTTTGTCAGATTTTATGATCAAAGCTCTTAAAAAGAATATCTCGGATGATGTGATCAATTTTAGAAGAAAATTCAAGTTGCATTATCTTTAGAGAATATTTTATCCATTATGTAATTAGGTGTAAATCTTACAATATCATCATAACCCTGTCCAACACCAAGATAAATAATGGGCTTTTTTAATTGGTGCGCAATACTTATTGCTGAACCGCCCTTTGCATCGGCATCAATTTTACAAAGTATTACTGCATCAAAACCGACTTCATTTTCAAATATTGCTGCCTGCGATATTATATCATTCCCGGCAAGAGCATCACCTACAAATATTGTCAGGTTAGGCTTTGCCACCCTTTTTATTTTTTTCATTTCCTCCATCAGATTTTTATTGGTTTGCATGCGCCCTGCAGTATCGATTAACACAACATGTTTACCTTTTGCCTTTGCATGTACAATCGCGTCAAATGCAACACTCGCCGGATCACTTCCGGGCTGGTGTTTAATAAGTGTAACTTGTAACTTCTGTGAATGGTATTCAAGCTGGTCTATAGCCCCGGCCCTGAATGTGTCACTAGCGGCAATGACAACTGATAATTTGTTTTTTAACAAAAGATTAGCAACTTTTGCAATGGTAGTGGTTTTACCAGTTCCATTTATGCCTAGGAACATAATAACATATGGTTTTTCAGAATTTTTAACCATTTCAATAAGGTCTTTTGATTCAATGTTCAAAATTTCGAATATTGATTTCTTTATTATTTCTTCGACAACTTTTTCAGGATCCTGACCCCATTTAATTTTTTTACCAAGGATACATTCCTTTATGTTCTTCCTGATCTCCTCTGCAACATCATAGGCTACATCGCTTTCAAGTAAAGATATTTCCAATTCGTCAAGAATTTCATCGAGACGCTTTTCATTTATTTTTTTCCCAAACCCCTCGGTTAGACCCTCTTCCATTACTTCTTCGCTCACTTTTTTCTTAAAAACATTGAGCTTTTCTTTAAGGCGATTGAACATTTTCCTTTCCCTTGTAAGAATTATATATTTCCTCTACCCTTCTTTCTATTGCAGCGTACTGTGCCTGCGCCTTTTCACTTTCCTGGATGAATTTTCTCTCCGCATCTTCAAGATCTTTCATCCTTGAATCTAATGTTTGAATTGCTCTAGTTATGTCATATTCAACAATTACGTTTGAACCTATTGAAATCATTGCCTTTTTCTTTTCACTCACCCTGCAATAAACATAGGTGTTTGCCCCTATGTCCATGAGTATTTCTTCATTTTTCATTTTGAGATAATTTTCAAGTGTAACTTTTGCATTATAATGCTCTTCCCTTTGTTCCCTTAAAAACTGGATCTGCACATTCAAATTTTCAATATGCTTTTTTAAAACATCAGCTGTGGCAAGTAAATTTTCAAGCGCTCCTTCATTCTCCATGTTCTTCACCGTGTTTTCTTGTTTTATAAATTGCTCTCGGATCTGTTGCATCCTTTAATGGTATAGAATATGCATCTTCTATTTTTATTTCCCTTCTATTCTTTTTGTATATGCTACCGAGTAATGCATAAAATTCATCAACAGCCATTTCCTTATTTTTTGCAGCTATTTCCTTGTTTATGCTTTCCCATTTTTTACCATTTTTCATCGATCCGATTACCTTGTAGATTTTCATTTTTTAACCTCCATAAATTTTTGTTTTGATAATTTCAATGCATCTATAACAGGCATAGGCTCACCGGATAAAAAGTTTATTAGTGCTCCCCCACCCACACTCACATGGGTGAATTTCTTGTTCAGGTTTAATTTTGCTATTGCTGAAATTGTATGCCCTCCACCGGCTACCTTAAAGCAATCCATATCTGAAATTGCTGTAAATATCTCTATGGTTCCTATGGCAAAATCATCAATCTCATAAACTCCAAGAGGTCCATTTAGTATGATCGCCTTTGCATCTTTAAGTATTTCTCTGTATTTTTCTATTGTTTCAAGACCGATATCCATAATTGGATATTCCATTGGAAGTTCATTTACTGATATTTCAAACCTTTTATTATCCTTGTTCAATGCTAAATCCACAGGAAGAACAACCCTATCCCCATACTTCTGAAGAATTTCATTACATATATTGAGCAATGGTTCTATATTCCCGAGCTCCTTTTTTAAAAATTCTAAATTGAAATTGCCTATATCAATATTCTTTGCAACTAAAAAAAGGTTTGATACTAGACCACCTGTAATAATCTTATCAACAATATTTTTCTCAAGAAAATTTCTGGCAACCTTTAATGAATCATCCACCTTAGCACCAGCAAGAACAGCCATTTTAGGTCTTGAATCATCCTGAATGAATTTGCTGAGCATTGTAATCTCCTTATCCATAAGAATACCGGCCAGATTAGGTAGATCTTCTGTAAAACCTATTAAGGTAGTCTGTGGCCTGTGAACAGCAGCAAAAGCATCATTTATAAAATAATCAAAAAGAGGCGCGAGTTTTTTAACGATGTGCGATTTCCTTTGTATTGAAATTGGTTCATCAGCAAGAACAACATCTTCAGAATAAAACCTGGTATTTTCTAGAAAGATCATATCACCATCTTTCATCTGCTTTATTTTTTCTATTACAACACTTTCAAAAAGACCGTCAATATATGTAACTGGTCTTCTCAAAAGCTTTGATAAAATTTCTGCGTGCTTTTTTGTTGTAGTGAAGTCTTTTTTCCCGGGCCTGGATTGATGAGCAAGAATAACCACCTTGCTTTCGCCCAACATTTTTAATGTATCTAAATGTGCCAAAAACCTGGAAATATCTGTAATTTCTCCCGTTTCAGTATTCACAGGAGAATTTAAATCGAGCCTGAGAAGAATGCGCTTACCCCTTAGATCAAAATCATCCATGGTGAAGTAATCCTTCATGATTAACTGTATTACATTTATAAATAAAGTATTTTCTGATTTCATTTGATTTTATAATCCCAAATAGAAAACATTTATCTTTTATTTCAGCATATCCTATTTCTATGTTTGAAATAAGGTTTCATGGTAGAGGTGGACAGGGAGCAGTAACAGCAGCAAATATCTTGGCCACAGCTGCATTTTTTGAAGGTAATGATGTTCAGTCGTTCCCTTTTTTCGGTGTTGAAAGAAGAGGGGCACCCGTAGAAGCCTATACAAGGATAGACAGTAGAAAGATTGATATAAAAATGTATATTTACAACCCGGATGCCGTTGTGGTTCTTGATACTTCATTGATGAGCAAAATTGATGTTATAAAGGGTCTTAAGAACGGCGGATATGTTATACTAAATACACAGAAAAAACCTGAGGATTTTAATCTAAAGGATTACAAAGTAGCTGTTGTTGATGCAACTGATGTTGCTGTAAACTTTGGACTTGGATCAAGATCTTCGCCCATTGTTAATACTGCAATACTAGGTGCATATGCAAAAGCTGTTGGCAATGTAAAAATTGAAAGCATACTTGACGCAATAAAACAAAGCGCACCATCACGTGGTGAGGATAATGCGAACGCTGCATTTGAATCGTATAAAAGAACGGTATTGGGTTGGTGATCATATATGAAAATTACAAAAGGTGTTGTTATTAGTGAGCCTGGAAGTACTGCACTTGAAGAAACAGGATCTTGGAGGACATTTAGACCTGAAATAAGGTATGAAAAGTGCATAAGGTGCATGATTTGCTGGAACTTTTGTCCAGAACCTGCAATTGAAAAGAAGCCAGGGGAAGAATACCCGGTGGCAAATCAGAAACTTATTAAAATGCCCGTTCCAGTCATAAATTACCAATATTGTAAGGGCTGTGGAATATGTGTAAACGAATGCCCCACAAAGGCAATTGACTTTGTAAGGGAGGAGAAGTAATATGCCAATGATGATGTTAAAGGGTAATGAAAGCACTGCCTATGCAGCCAAGCTTGCAAGGGTAAAGGTTGTACCTGCTTATCCTATAACTCCCTCAACAGTTTTCCCTGAAAAAGTATCGGAACTTATTGCAAATGGAGAAATGGATGCAGAATTCCTTCCTGTGGAAAGCGAACATTCTGCACTTTCAGCAGCCATAGGCGCGGCTGCAACGGGCGTCAGAACTATGACCGCAACTGCCAGCCAGGGCTTAGCTTTCATGCATGAGGTACTATACATTGCAAGTGGTATGAGATTACCCATTGTAATGGCAATTGGAAATAGGGCACTTGCAGCACCAGTCAATATTTGGGCTGACCAGCAGGACACCATGGCAGAAAGGGATTCGGGCTGGATTCATTTTTATGCTGAAACAAACCAGGAGGCACTGGATCTTACGATAATAGCGTTTAAAGTTGCTGAAAATGAGAACGTTCTGCTTCCTGCACTTATGGGTATGGATGCATTCGTTCTAACGCATACAATGGAACCGGTAAATGTCCCTGAACAAAAGGATGTGGATGCATTTCTTGGAGAGAAAAAAATAAATTATCCTGTACTTGATCCACAAAAGCCTGCAACTTTTGGTGCATTTGTTTTTCCTGAACATTACATGGAATTTAAATATTCGCAGCATATTGCAATGGAACATGCAAAAAAGGTAATAGATGAATCATTCGATCAATTTTATATGAAATTTAAAAGAAAATATTCAAAGGTTTCTGGTTTTATGGTTGAAGATGCTGATGTAATTCTAGTAACCATGGGTTCTATGACAGGAACGGCAAGGGAAACGGTGAGGAAATTAAGGGAGAAGGGAGAGAAGGTAGGTCTTGTAAAAATAACAGTGTTTAGACCATTTCCAAGGGAAGAAATTTTAGAGATTACAAAAAATGCTGATATTATTGCGGTTGTGGACAGAAACATTTCACCCGGATTTGCAGGTGCTATTTTTACTGAAATTGCAGCATCATATTCAAATGTTAAGGATAAACCGAGGATTCTGGATTTCATCCTTGGTTTAGGTGGCAGGGACGTAAAAATAGAGAACTACGAAGAAATTTACGAAAGAGCTAAAAAGGCAAAGAGTGGAAAATTTGAGGAAGTTCAATGGATAGACGTGGATGAAAAATCCGTTAAAGAAGTGGAGGGATCGCTATGAATTACGAGGATGTTGAATTTTTTGCTCCTGGGCACAGGGCATGTGCAGGCTGTGCTGCGCCTATCATTGTAAAATGGGTCTTAAAACTTGCTGGACCAAATACAATTGTAGTGAATGCAACAGGCTGTCTTGAGGTGTTTTCAACACCTTACCCCCATACAGCTTGGAGATTACCATGGATACATGTTGCATTTGAAAATGCTTCTGCTACAGCCAGCGGTATAGATGTTGCATTGAAAGCAATGGGAAAAAGGGAAGGCACGAATATTGTTGTATTCGGCGGAGACGGAGGTACTTCAGATATAGGCATACAGAGTCTTAGCGGTATGGCAGAAAGAGGGCATGATATACTTTACGTTCTCTATGATAACGAAGCTTATATGAACACAGGCATACAGAGATCATCATCAACACCCTTTGGTGCTTGGACAACCACAACCCAGGTAGGTCCCGTAAAACCCGTTGGAAAAGAAGAGTTCAAAAAACCAATAGCCGATATTATGGCTGCGCATAGAATACCATATGTTGCAACAGCAAACCCTGCATTCCTTCCTGATTTCAAAAACAAGGTTCAAAAGGCTTTGAGTATCAAGGGTCCGAAGTTCATTCATACAATTTCTAGCTGTACAACAGGTTGGAGGCATGACCCAAGCAAAACAATAGAAATTATGAGATTGGCTACAGAGACTGGCATATTTCCTCTTTGGGAAGTGGAAAACGGAGATCTTGAGCATAGGAAAATAACATACATGCCAAAACAGAGAAAACCTGTAGAAGAATATTTGAAACCGCAGGGAAGATTCAGACACCTATTTTCAGAGCCGGAAAAAATAAAGGAAATACAAAAAATGGTAGATGATTGGTGGGCCAAATACGAAAAGACCCAGTAATTTTTTTTATAACATTGGTGATAATTTTATATTTGGAAATCCCTTTTCCTGATCTACTTCTAATGCATAATAGACTGTCCTGGGCTTTATTCCATAAATAAAAGGAACACTGTTTATTGATATAAGCTTTATATAATATTCAGATATATTTATTATTTCCTCCTTCAGCGTTTGACCTGTTCTTACAACGGATATGCCAATATCATTAGAGGATTTTATTGCCTGTGACATATTGAATATCTCCTTGATCGCTATTTCTTTACCTTTCACGTATTCTAATGTATCCATACCAATGAAATGCAGTATGGGTTTGTTTTCCATTCCTGATAATTCGAGCATTGCCTTAAAAAGTCTTTCATTTATTTCATTGTAGTCATTACCACCCGCAGGAACAAGATATTTTGATTTGGATTCCTGAGCAAGATAATCTATGTACCGCATTCCATTTTCAAAAATTCTTTCTGGAATGAACCTTACGAGATCATTTTTGAGTTTTTCAACTGACCATCCGCCAGGAGGAATCATCAGTATACCAATATTATTCATAAGAAAATTCAAACCGAATGGTCTAAGAAATAATTTCAATTCCTCCTGTGAAACTTCTTTATCAACTTCTATTGTAAAAAAGGACCCCGGAGAAAGACCACCATTCAATAAATTATCAAACTCCGGTATTCCTACCTTATATCTCTTATTCGTATTTTTAGATATCACAAAATTTTTACTTTCAAAATAATAATTTTCAGGATAAAATACTCTGAATCTTCCGCCATTCAATGTATATGCAAAGCTTGACTGCCCAATTTCAATACCCCTTAGCTTGTTTAAAGTTATGATCCTGATCCTTCTTCCATCCTCAATCGAGTGCCTTTCATAAATTAAACCATCAGATACGTAATCCTCTGGACCCAGGGAATCCTTTTCTGAAACAAATATTATGCTTGCCTGTGCACCCTCTACTATATCTTTCTGAAGCATGTAAACAAAATTATTCTCCTGGATATTATATTTTGACGTTATACCCTCTATTGAATCAACAACGACTATTGTCTTTTGAGGTAAATTCATTTCTATATCGTCATAAAGTTTTTTAATTTCAGGAACCAATGAATCTTTAAAATAGTAATTGAACATAGACCTGTAGACCTGAGGTTGACCTTCCCTAGACATTTCCTTTAATAATCTTTTACCATATTCTTTTACAGGCTTTTCCTCCATTCTTTTATTTTTTGAAATTTCCTCTAAAAACAATTTTGAAGAAATTAAGAGTTTTATCCTTTTCTCAAGGGATCTTAACCAAGGGAATTGCTGATATAGGCTTTCATCACCTACCCTTGTTGAAAAATATATTATTTTATATTTATTGCTTAATCTTTCCAGAATTTGCAATGCGAGTGTTGTTTTACCTGCACCGGGCGAACCCTTTATTATTAAAGATGTACCCGCCTTTCCTGTCAAAAATTTCTCTATTTCTGCAGGATATGGTGAACTAATAACATTACCATTCATGATATGAATGAAATAGCTTTCACCATATATAATTTTTTCTTCAAAAATTTATATATTGTTATTTTCTATGTGCAAATAAATACACACCTATGAAGAATATTGCAAAGAAAAGTATCAAATATAGATCTGATATCTCAATAAATGCTTCAAGAACCCAGAATAATGAAAATGATAAAAGTAATGCAGAGACTGCAATTTTCATGTTTGCCTGTTTAATCTTTCTTATCTGTGTTCTAAGAATTACGGTAGCAATGGCCACTATTATCAAACCTACAACAAGCCCAAGGAATGTTGAAGTATAATTTATAGGTATCAAAGCAACAAGAACTATTGCTGCTTCAAACGCCTCAACTGCACCCACTGAAAAGCCAGTATAAAATAATCCCCTTTCAACATTCTCCTCTGGATTTCCATTCTCTTTTCTTGATCGCAATACTGCCCTTCTAGCGCTTCTTGCCAATCTAATTCCAAAGTAAAGCAATAAAAAGCCTGCAACTAATCTGACGAATAGTATTGGAAGAAGGGAAATTTCCTGCCCTACTATGAATGTAATTATAAGAACAATTGCAATGCCAAGAGAAACATAAACAAATGCCTTTGAACCTCCTTCAGCATACAATGCAAGTGCGACTGCTGAAGCTTCTGAAATTTCAAGGAGTGTTATTCCCATTGCAGCAAGAAAAACTGCTGGATCAAACATTAAATCCTACAAAGAATTTGTCTATTTAATAATAACGCATAAGGTAAAAATTAAGAAAGATTTAAGATATTCATATGTATATTACCAATAGAATTTATGGATAAAAATGATAAAAGAAGAACTGAAATTCGCAACTGGATTATTGTTTCTTTAATAACATTAGTGGGTGTTTTATTAAGATCTTTACCATCTTTGAGATACGCCATCTGGGGTGTGGATTTCGGTATCTATTACGATTTAACAACTGCTTTTGTTAACCTTGGGCAGATATTTACAACGCTTCCGTCTATATGGGGCACATCGGGATATGGGGATTTCCCTATGTTTTACTGGACGATGATTTTTTTACATGATCTAACAGGGATCAGTGTTCAAACTTTACTCTTACATTTTCCACCCATATTTGCTGGCTTAACAATTCCAATCATTTATTTAATTGCAAAAAAAATTACAGGTTCTGATTTTATCGGCATTCTTTCTGCATTGTTTATTGCAGTAAACCCGTTGGAAGTATTTGAAACATCGATGGTCGGTCTCCTTGTCTTCGGGCATGTTTTTCTTTTATTATCAATTCTTCTTTTCATATACACGAAGGATAATGTGAAGTATTACATTCCTCTTGCATTTTCATCCCTTGCACTTATTCTATCTCACCATTTAACTACATATATGTACATCATTTCAATTATAGGCATAATATACTTTAAAAAAATTGTTGAAAAGGATTATAGGAATTATAAATATGATATTATTTATCTTTTCGCCTTTACATCTACTACTTTCTTTTTCTGGCTAACATTTATTCCTTCAATGTATGGCTTTATCACAGGTGCATTTCTTGGCCTACTACCATGGTATCTTGTTATCGCACTATTTTATATTTTAATTTTGATTTTATTATCCACCGTAAAATATGTGAGGAAATATTTCTTAATAGTTTTAAAAACGAATAAATTCGATTATAAGGACATCTATTATTACGCTTTTACAATATTTCTGTCCCTTAGCGTTCTTATACTACTAATAACAATAGGAATAAAAGGTATTAAAATTTCGGAAATGGGCGTTTTTCTTTCAATACCATTTATTGTAACGCTTGGATTTGTTGGTGTTGGTGTTAAAAATGTTAAGGAATATCCGTACGGTGAAATTATACTGGGTGGCTGGATATTCTTTCTTTCCATATCTATGATATTTTCATTAATTACATGGAACGGTGTTTTAATTCCTTACAGATATCTTGAATATATTTTTGAACCATTTTCCATTTTTGCAGGCATAGGTGTTTATGCATTCTACAAAACACTAAGGCATTATACCATAAAAGTGAAAAATAGAGATGTTATATATGTTTATCCACAACAACAAAACAACTTTGGCGGTACTGTACTTGGTAGTGAAAACAGGCTGGCCGCTCCTATGGTAATCACATTTCCAAATGAAATAAAAAGGATATACATTAAGAAACCAAGAGGATATAAAAATTTGAGACCATTGTTTATTACAATAATTATTGTCACAGTTTTACTATCAGTAGTAACAGCATATCCGTTCATTGACCAGGTAAGTGAAACTTCACAGAATTACGTAACACCTGTTATGATGAGCGGAATAAATTGGCTAGAAGAATATGGTAACAAAAAATATTCAGTTGCAACAGATGCAGTTGATGGTTTGTATCTTGAAGCGTTGGGATTCAATTCAACTTTTGAATATACATATAAAATCTGGAACTCAACCAATTGGAATAGCACTGTTTATGAGCTTGAGGGACTCAACGGCACATATCCAGAGGTAGGATATGTACTCATAAATTCAAATATGTTTTATAACGGTGTTTATGGATACGAACTTGTAACCCATCCTTCATACGATCCACCGGTGATGATGTCAAACGCTTCGTTTGATAAATTTTTCCATGAGCCTTTCCAGGAAGTTTATTACAATTCCACTGTAGACGGTTCTCAGTGGGTTTATGTGTTTATGGTCAACTGGACATACATTAATAATTATCTCCAGTCACAAAAGGTTTAAGATTCAATTTGCATATTGATCATAGTGATCTTTTATGGATGCTGGTGAAGAAAAACTTTACTGGGCAGAAAGCAGAATGGGTATAATTTCTAAAATAAGGAAGAGGTTTGCTGAAGAAAAACCATTCCAGGGTATTAAAATAGGTATGGCTTTACATCTTGAGGCAAAGACAGGTATACTTGCAAAAATGCTAAAAGATGGTGGTGCGAATGTTTCCATTACATCATGCAATCCTTTAACAACGGACGATGATGTTGCCAAAACATTGTCAAGTGAAATGAAGGTATATGCAAAAAGAGGGCAAACGAAGGATGAATATTATGAAAGTCTTAACAAGGTTCTTGACAATGATCCTGATATAATTATAGATGATGGAGGGGATCTGACAACGCTTTTACACAGGGAAAGGAATTTAAAGATTCTGGGGGGTAATGAGGAGACCACAACGGGTGTTCTTCGCTTAAAAATAATGGAAAGGGAAGGTATATTGAAATTCCCAATGTTCGATGTAAATGACGCGGAAATGAAACACCTTTTTGATAATAGGTATGGAACGGGCCAGAGCACTCTTGATGGAATAATGAGCACAACAAATATTTTAATGGCAGGTAAAAATGTTGTAGTAGCAGGCTATGGATGGTGCGGAAAAGGCATAGCAATGAGGATGAAGGGCATGGGTGCAAGGGTCACTGTTACTGAAATAGATCCTGTAAAGGCAGTTGAGGCATACATGGATGGCTTTTATGTAAAAAAAATGGAGGATGCGATTAAGGAAGCTGACATTGTCATTACGGCTACAGGTATGACAGATGTTGTAAGGGAAGAACATTTCAAAATTGCAAAGGACAAATGTATCTTTGCAAACGCAGGTCACTTTGATGTTGAAATAAACAAGGAACATCTTTCTTCTCTTTCGAAGGAAAAAAGAGCGGTAAGAAAATATGTTGATGAATACATCCTTAAAGATGGAAAAAAATTATATCTCTTGGGCGAGGGAAGGCTAATAAATCTGGTTGGTGGCCAGGGGCATCCTGTTGAAATTATGGACCTTTCATTTTCAATTCAGGCACTCACGGCTGAGTATATTGTAAAAAATCATACAATCCTTGAAAAAAAGGTATATCCTGTACCAAGGGACATAGACATTGATGTAGCGAACATATCAAGGTATGTTTTCAATATAGATATAGATGCATTAAACGAAAAGCAAAAAAAATATATTGAATCATGGAACTTTGGAACCTGAATAAGGTGAAATGATGAGATTTTTAGTTCTATCAGACCTACATTCAAATGTGACACATTACTTCATTGAAGAACTAGGGAATAAACATAGCGTTGATGCCGTAATTCTTCTTGGTGATCTTACAAATTTTGGTCCTGCTGAATTTGTTATGGACATTTTTACTGATAGGTTTCCTGTTCTTGCAATACCCGGAAACTGTGATCCACCCGAAGTTTTGAATTATATAAGTAAGGTGAACATGATCAACATGCACAAAAATAAAATAAATTTCAATGGAATAGATTTAGTTGGTCTAGGGGGTTCAGATTTTAATTTTATTAATATGGGCATAGGATATACAGATGATGAGGCTTATGATTTTCTTGCGAATAATGTTAATGAAAATACCGTGCTCATGCTACATCAACCACCGCATGGAATACTAGATAATGTAAGAAACGGGCATGCAGGTAATAGGGGTATTAGGAAGGCTGTTGATGAAAGAGCGCCAAAGGTAGTTATGTCCGGGCATATCCATGAGGATAGGGGAATTATAAAAGTTAAGAATACACTTTTTTTCAATCCGGGTGCCGCAAAGGATGGATATTATGCAATATTAAACACTGATGGATTAGATGTTCAACTTTTGAAGAGATGATGCTTGAAAAAGTCCGGATCTTTAAATATCAAGATTTCAATTCTTTTGGAGCATAAGATTTCAATGTTCAATTATTTATATGGAATAATTGCTGTGAGAAAAGAATTTATGATTATTGGAAGATTTGCATTTTAAGATCAAACTAAAAAATGAAAACATTATAAAATAAGATTCATCTTTTTTCTAAATCTTCGCCGCCTGAGTAAACCATTTGAATGTTTGAATATATTTCCTCCAAGCCCTTCAATTCCTTTGATGAGCAGAATAATGGTTTGTTCGATGTTCCAATGGATTGGATTGACTTGAGCGCTTCAAGTAAGTATATATTGTTCATGCTTGGTTTTTCATCCCTTAAATCATCGTATAGTGTTTCGGGATCACTTGACCATAGCTTCAATTTTGAAATATCCGTATCGCCGAGCAAATCTATCTTGTTTATAACGTTCAAAAAAGGCGTATAAAACCTGAAAAAGACGCTCGCAGAAAGCGTTAAAAGTGACACATACCCTGAGGGGGAAATTGTCACCATGGGATCCATCAAAAATGCTATGAAACCCCTCTTTTCAGAAAGATGCTCCAGCAGAAATTCACTTGAAGTCCTGAAGGCAAAGAGTTCGAGCTGGCCTGGAGTGTCTACTATCACATAATCTGTCTCATAATCATCTATTTCTCCTTTTATATCGTCCAGCTGGTTCGCTATCAGATCCGCCGCTAGGATTTGTGCTCCATTCGGGCCCAAACCATAATCATCCATGATCTCCTGGAGCTGTATATAGTTCCTAACATCCACATCAGGCTCGTATGGGAGAATCTCTGCACCAGGATCCAGATTCACGGTAATTGCATCGTATCCATTGCTCCTCATCCATTCCTGAAAAGATCCTGAAAATGTGGATTTTCCTGATCCTGCTGGACCCAGAACAAAAAGAACGGCATTCATATGAAATCCTCCAATTTTTTATCGTTTTTGTTCTCTTTCGAGAACATGGTTCTTATAGCCTCTTCAGCAAATAATAATCTTTGCTTGGTATAGTTGTTTATGTTAAATTCATCAGAGACCTTTTTAGAAATATCCAGGTATTTTGTAATATTTCCTTCAGATGTTGTTAAAAGTAAATTTCCACCACACTCGCATTTGCCCGTCAGAGGCATTCTCCTGTATTTCTTGTTGCATTTTGCACACCTGAACTGCTGCGTACCATATTTTCTCATGTTACCCATAATATCTGGTATAAAATGATGGGAAACGATCCTGTTCGCCACATCTGTTTCATCCACTGCCCTGATCTTTTTTGAAAGCAAAAGCTGCGCATCCGTTTTTTCATCCATCGATTTTAAAGTTTTATATGCACTTTCCCTGACACACCTGTTTATATCTGGCGTATCATTTGTAAAACCGTAATTTGTTAGCTCATCACTCTTGCCCAGCCTGTTTTTTATCGTTTCCATAATATCTGAAATGTCTGAAGGTTTCATATTCTTCATTGCTGCGTTGTAGAATTCAAGAGGATATTCCCACATGATATCAACATTAAGTGCTTCCTTGTCTATTTCCCTTGGATCTACTCTGATTGAAAGGAACAGCGGTGCATCCATTAAGCTTCCCCTTGTAGATGGAAGGTAATGCCTTGAAAAGTTTATTAAAGCATCGAGAAGTAACATTATTCCATCCTCATCACCATCACAGTTCCTTCTTTTTGCAGCATGGAAGAATGGGTGTGCAAAACAAGCTGAAAGATCTGTAAAACCTATGATCCTGCCCAGTACTGCTCCAGAAGTATGGGGAGAAAGGCCCATAACAAGCTGGCCTATGAGATCGCTTTCATTCTTTAAATTGTAAAACCTCTGCATATGGTAAAATTTTTCCAAAAGATCATCCACAAACCTTGAAACATTTAAAAGATAGCTTGCACCGTTCCTGGATATAATGATATCCTGGGGCATTATCTGGCATACCTGATCATCATTTTTTACTGGATTGCCTTTAATGTCATATTCATAACCCATTTTCCTTGCCATTTCTGCTGTAAGACCAATTTCTTTAATCCTGAAATGCGTGATGGCAAGATTACTCATATCAAACCTTGCTGTACCATCTTTGTAGACCCATACATTGTTTATTGCTCTTAATATACCTTTTTCAAGTGGTTCAGGGAGCAGCTCCTTTGATATCAAGCCTTTTACGCCTTTTACATCAAAATCAACATCGGGCAAATTTCCGAGATTTTCCATTGCCTCTTTCCATAGACTTCCAATTGATAGATCAATATCCTGAACATTTTCAGTAAAATTTGTCCTTGAACCACATTTTTCACACCTTGCCTTGTACGTTTTTTTACCGCATTTTGGGCATATCCTTATACCCATTGTTACAGTAATCTTTTCCTTTTCATCATTTATAAGCAGGGAAATGGATCTCCTGTTTCCGGTTGTCTCACCAATAGGAAATAGGACATTTACTGGCGGCTTCATTTTCCTTTCCGCAGCCTTTTCTGGGCGTCCCATTCTTGCACCGACCCTGGTCGGAGCCCTCGGATAAACTTTTATTCCTGAAAGGTAGTTTATGAGTTCAATAGGATCTGAAATTTTTTCCGGGACAGTTTTTTCCTCTACAATCCTTGAACCATTTATACCGAGACCAAGCATTGCTGGAAGTACTTTTGCGTATTTTTCTATGACATATTTTTCCCTTTCAATATGAAGAACACCTAGTTCGCAGAGAATATTTTTTATTTCATTGTTTTTCTCAACAAGCAATTTTCCATTATCAAAAATTGATTTTTCAATTAAAAATTTCCTTAATTTTAATATTTCATCTATGCCCATATCATGCCAGAAAAGGTTGAACCTTGGATTCAATGGTATGCCATATTTGACAGAAATATCAAAATAATATTCAAAATACTGGTTTTCGAGAATTTCCAAATTTTTAGTTTTTGCAATTTTTTGCCACCATTCTTCGGTGAATGCACCCGGCCTGAGAGGATAATTGTTTTCAAGGAATTCACCAAATGGTATGAGAATCTCGCCATTGTCATATATTTTTATTACCATACCTTTGATTTTTTCTGCTTCTTCAATGCTGTTGGCCTGAACCAGATCTCCATTATTCAGGAGCACTATCGGACCCTCTATGGATTCGCATGCTGTCATACCTGCAGCCTTGCCGGGAAATTCCAGTTTAAGCTGTGTTCCGCCTGCAATAAAATTATCCATCAGTACCATTGTTGCGGGATTTATTGATACTGTTGCTAGGCCGCCAGTTCTGCAGCGGCCATACCTCAACCTGAAGCCTCCTTTCCTTTCCGAGTGTGAAAATACCGGTCTACCGGCAACTATGTCCTCTATAAACTTCTCTGAACCCTTCTCTTCACCATTTGTTGATTTTTCATCCTTTATTAGATTATCTATGAAATTCCATCCTTCTATTCCCATTTTTTCAACTATGCCTTTTATCTTCCTTGATTTCTGTATTAGACCCTCTGCTACAACAAGACACATACCTCCCCTTACCCTGTTTGTTTCTACCTCTGGCAGATCCCTGAATCCTGAAACCTCATTTTCAACAGTACCTTCACCATCAATGCATACAGGACAATTTTTTATTGCAATTTCTATTTCCTTCGATGATGGATTGTATTGCAAATGTTCAACATTTTTGTAAATCTGAATTTCTTCTTTGTACCTTTCAACGAGCTCATTTGATGGCTTGAACCTTCCAATGCCTAGATCCTGTCTTACAATGTCCCCAATAAGAACGCTCAGCGCCTGGCCTGTTCCACCAGCCCCCCTTATTGGTCCAGAATAATAAATAGCTAAATAATCAGACCCGTCTGCATTTTTTCTAATCTTTACTTCAGAAATACCTTCTAAGGGTGCAACGAGTATACCTTCGGTAAGAATTGCAAGGCCAACTCTTATGGATATATCAAGTGCTTTATTCTTATCATTTGAAAGCCTTTTTGCTATTTCACGGGCGGTCATTATACTTACTGTTTCCCTGTCATATTTCTTTGAAAATTCCCTTATTGTTTCTGCAATACCTTTAAACCCTATGAGCTGCTCAACCCTGGAAGCAAGGTCCTCGGCCCTGGGTATTTCAATAAAATCCTCCGGATCATAGCCCCTGGATCTCGCAAGTTTAGCTACTTCATATATTTTATCAGCGTTTTCCTTGAGCATTAAAAAATAATTATCAGGGTTCATTGATGGAGTATAACACTACATGGATTAAACCATTTTCATTTTAAAAGTTCTGATATCAAAAGTTTATCGGAAAGCGATGCCTTAACAGTAAATTTCCTTGTTATATACGCGCTTAATACATCAAGTTCTTTACTAAGAATACTGTTAAAAATATCTGTTGATATTGATACTGTTATATCCGGCCTCTCAAATTTGCCATCATACCTGGATACCTGTCCATCCTTTAATATAAAGCTGTAATTTCCATTGTCTGTAAAATTTATTTCAATTTTCTTTTCTAAACCTTTTAAATCCTGCTTTAATTTTTCATCCTCCAAAGCCTTTTGATTGAATTTTTCAACAAGCTCAAAAAGTCTTTCCATTGCTATCACTATCCAAAAAGTTATCCAGAGTAATTAATTTTTCCAGTGTCTTCCAGGAATGCCTCACATACGGTGGAAAATTTCCGTTCTTTTTATAATAAGATTTGAGGAAATCCATAGTTCTCTGATCGGATGGATATCCTGATCCAAAATCGCCTATTTTGAACCTTATCTTCTCTATTTCTCTGTCCCTAGTTACCTTTGCAATAATGGATGCGGCTGATACCACTGGATAATCACGGTCAGCCTTATGTTTTGAAATTATTTTTACTTCTTTGCCAATGTACTTTAAAATCATTTTTGCAAATCTATCTTCATTCACATCAGCAGCATCAACAATAAATTCATCACCATTCAATTGATCAATAACCTTTGCAAAATATATAGCTTCTATTTCATTTAAGGTATAAATTTTCCTCATTTCATCTATCTTCTCTGCACCTATTACTTCTATACTGTAATCCTTGGAAACATCCAGTATCTTGGTATATAGATCTTCTCTTTTACCCGGACTTAGAAGCTTAGAATCCTTTACACCAAGGAGTATTAGATCCTCGTCCCTTGCACATAGACCGCAAATTACCAATGGACCGAAGACAGGGCCTCGCCCTGCTTCATCTATACCACAGGCAATCATTTAGATGAATTTTCTTTTATTGCATTTTCAAGGTCCTGAAGAACAAAGCTTATTACAATATCTGCCCTCGGATATATTTCTTCATCCGAAAGCTGATCACTATAAAATTCCTTAATAGCACTGAATACGGAATCACCAATTACATCCTCGGAGTCCATACCGCTGTTCAAATTTTGCATGCTATAATCCATTAATTTGTCCATGAATTTGTCCGTGACCATAAATTCATCATCCTTTGAAGTGAATATACCGTGCTTTTCCATATCTAGAAGGAATGCAAGTGTAAATTCACTTAATGTTTCTTCTAGAAAATCCACATATTCCGCCTGATCGTCTTTCTCATTTTTTTCTTTTGTTTGCTTTTTATTTGCCATAATTACTAAAATCTTTTTCCATATAAAATGTTTATCTATTGATGTAATCCCTTATTTCCATCAAGATATCGATTAAATCTTCACTTTTTATTCTGCCCGTATTCACATTCCTTGGACTTGGATGGTAAGAGCAATAAATTCTGATTTTACCTATATCATAATTTTTGCCGTGCTTGAATTCCAGGCCATTTACATCAAATCCTTTATTTCTGTAATATTTTTTTAAAGAATCAAATGCTACCCTTCCAAGTACCAGAATCGCTTTAAGATTTTTCATGGTATCAATTTCAAAATTTAGATAGGGGCTGCAGTTCTCAAGCTCATCCCTGGTGGGTTTGTCATTGGGTGGAACGCACTTTAATACGGCCGTAACATAGGCATCGTAATAAACGAGACCATCGTCTCTTTTTTCTGATCTTTCCATATTTGTGAAACCTGTTTTGTGCAAGCAGGAAACAAGAAACTCTGCACTCTTATCACCTGTAAATATCCTGCCCGTCCTGTTTCCACCCGTAGCAGCAGGTGCTAAGCCGAGTATCAACAGATGCCCATTATGATCACCGTAACCTGGAACCGGCCTGCTCCAGTACTGTTCTCCAAAAAATCTGTTTTTTCTTTTTGAAACACTTTCCCTGAATTCAACTAATCTTGGGCATTTCTTGCAATTAACAAGAATTTCATTCATCTCATCCAGATTTTTAAAGTTCATAATCAGTAGACCCTTAATCCTTCAAGGTTCTTTGGTGCAAATGAGTCTATGCCATACTTTCTGTAAAATGTATCCGCAAGGTATAAACAATTATCGCCATCACCATGGCAGGTAATAACCCTGTTTGGTCTTGGATGCATGGATGTTATAAACTGTATCAACTGTTTTCTATCAGCATGACCTGAAAATCCTTCCACTGTTGATATTTCCATATCAATGTTTATCGTATTCATCTTCCCCATGTATGATAGTACTATTGATTTTTCTCCCTTCTGTATACGCCTACCAAGCGTACCCTCGGCCTGATAACCAACAAAAATCAAAGCATTTTTCGGATTTTCAGCCATGTTTATAAAATATTCCATTACAGGGCCACCGTTCATCATACCTGATGTTGCAAGTATAACGGAAGGATCAGGGTCGTTCACTATTTTTTGCCTTCTTTCTGGTGTATCCACCCTGACAAAAATGTCTGAAAGGAATGGATTGTCCGATTTCTTGAATATCCTTTCCCTGAGTTCCCTGTTAAGGTATTCAGGATATGCAGCATGAATGGCAGTTGCTTCCCATATCATCCCATCTATGTATACTGGTATCTTCTGAAGTTCATTATTCCTGATATATTCTTCAAGAACTAGCATTACCTCCTGACTTCTGCCAACTGCAAATACTGGTATGAGAACTTTTCCATTCCTCTGTATAACATTTGAAACGATATTTTTTAAATTTTCACCCGCTTCTTTCCTTGATGGCTGGAAATCATTCCTGCCACCATAAGTGGATTCAATTATTACTGTTTCAGCCCTAGGAAATTTATTTGTTGCTGCACTGAACAGCCATGTTTTTTCAAATTTTATGTCACCGGAAACGATAATGTTATGCAAACCTTCTCCGATGTGAAAATGTGCAATGGAAGAACCAAGAATATGGCCTGCGTTATGGAATGTCAATCTCACATCTTGCGCTATGTCTGTTGTTTCACCATATTCAATTGTTATAGTTCTCTTAAGCATTTCTTTTATGTCCTTTGAATCGTATGGAACCTTTCCACCTTCTGAATGCGCAAGTTTAAGGTAATCCATTTGCAGGAGAACAGCAAGATCCCTAGTCGGTGGTGTTGCATATACAGGTCCCTTAAAATTATATTTGTAAAGCATGGGCAAAAGGCCTGAGTGATCAAGATGTGCGTGTGTGAGTACGACTGCATCAAGATACTTGAACGGGTTATTTTCATTCTGAAATGAATCTTGGGACCATATCTCAGGGACATAAAGATAAGGTATTCCAGACCACGGTTCATTGCCCTGAACATTACCAGCAACTACGCCACAATCAACGAGTACTCGACTATTCCGTGTCATAATTAAAGTTGCTGATCTCCCAACTTCCCTGTAACCGCCAAGGGCAATGATTCTTATCCAATTTTCACCGTTTAAAATTGGACGGTTGAGTTTTCTGCCCACTTCCCTTAAAAATTCCCTCCTTTCATTCTGGTTTTCCTTTAAATATTCTCTTATCTCTGAAACGATCCTTGATGGTAAAGGAGGAGTTCTAACTACCCTTGGAGCCCACTTTATCTGCTTCTTTATTTCATTCAATAACTGGCCCTCTTTACCTATTACAAGACCTGGTGCTTCAGCCGCTATTATCACTTCGCAAGTTTCAGGTTCAAAATATATGTCAGTTATGCCCGCTTCTTCTGGAACAATCTTTTTTATTGTTTCCTTTGCCTCTTCTTCGTTCATCAATATTGAAGGATCCGGTCTTATAGATATCCTTCTCCTGATCTTTTGAGCTATCTGTTTTACAACATTTGGGTTATCTGTAAAAAAATCTATGTCCTTTGTGTAAACTACAATGAGTGAAGCTTCAAAATCTATACTAGTGATTGTAATCGAAGGAGCAAACTCCAAAACTGCCATTTTAGTTTGCTGTAATATATCCTCCCATACACCCATTGACATTATTTTACGCCTTCCAGAACTTTAAATCGTTTATTGTATGAGTTTTAACTTTTTCATTCTTTTTTTGATTTCATCATCATCCAGTTTAACAAAACCTTCCTTTTCTGTTATTGTTGCTACATCTATGCCATCACCGGATGCTGAATCCCTCTTCATAGCCGCACTTACACCCCTTATTACTATGTTTATTGCTTCATCAAGGGTCAAATCATCATGGTATGAATCCTCGAGCACACCGTATACAAATAAAGATCCTGAACCCGCACTGATGTATTTATCCTCAATTGATCCACCAGCAGCATCTAGACCAAATACATGGTAACCTTTTGAATCGTATCCACCAACAATTAAACTTACATAATATGGATAAAATTTACTTTGATTCAGTATGTTTGCTAAAAGTGTAGCAGCACCTTGAACAGTAATGGGCTTCTTATTCTTTAACTTGTATAATTCAACCTCAGCCCTCAGATATCTTACAAGCACCTGCAAATCACCAACAAGACCAGCTGTAGTCATTCCTATGTACTTGTCAATTTCATACAATTTCTGAGTAACCTTATGAGCGATAAAATTATCCATTGTGGCCCTCTTTTCAGTGGCCATAACAACCCCTTCCTTTGTAACAATACCAACAGTTGTTGTACCGGTTTTCAATTTTTCTTCCATAAAAATTCACCTAACCTTTTTACCGTATTTCTTTAATAATTATATTGTATTTAAAACTTTTTCAGATTTTTAGAGAAATAAAATAAATAAGAAGAAAGGGTTTAAACCCAACCCCTTACTTTTATGGCATCTGCCACTCTTTTTACTGCAACTATGTATGCTCCCATCCTAGGCTCTACCTTATAATTATCAGCCATCTTAACCGTATCCCAGAATGCCTTTGTCATCCATTGATCGAGCCTCTGGTATACTTCTTCTTCGGTCCAGTAATATCCGTTAATGTTCTGTACCCATTCAAAATATGATACTGTAACACCACCTGCATTTGCAAGTATGTCCGGGACCTGAAGTATACCTTTCTTGAATAATATTTCATCAGCCTCTGGTGTGCACGGTCCATTTGCAAGTTCAAGAACAATCTTAGCTTTGATTTTGTCAGCATTTTCTCCGGTAATTTGATTTTCTATGGCTGCAGGAATAAGAACATCAACATTTAATTCAAGCAATTCCTTGTTCGTAATTGCTTTAGCACCGGGAAAACCTGAAATTGTTCCCTTGTTTTTTGCCTTGTATTCCTGAATAGCATAATAGTCTATGCCATTCTCATTGTAAATACCTCCATTTACATCACTAATAGCAACAACCTTAGAACCAAACATTTCTGCAATGACCTTATGTGCATACCCGCCAACATTTCCGTTGCCCTGAATAGCTACCCTTGCCTTGGAAAGGTCAAGATTTATTTTTTTAGCAGCTTCCCTCAAAACATATGCTCCGCCCCTGGCAGTAGCCTCTGTCCTTCCCTGCGATCCTCCAATTTCAAGAGGTTTTCCTGTGATTACACCAAATGCATTATATCCTACTATTTTTGAATACTCATCCACCATCCAAGCCATGATCTGTGGATTTGTGTTTACATCTGGTGCAGGTATATCCTTTTCCGGGCCTATGAATCTTGCAATTGCCCTTATATATTCCCTTGAAAGTCTTTCAAGTTCACCTTTGCTCAATTTTTCCGGATCTACTATAATTCCACCCTTTGCACCACCATATGGAACATTTACAACGGATGTCTTCCATGTCATCCACATTGATAGTGCTTTAACTGTATCAAGTGTTTCATCCGGATGGAACCTTATACCGCCCTTTACAGGCCCCCTAGCATCATTATGATGCACCCTGAAGCCTTTGAATATTTTCACAGAACCATCATCCATCTTTACAGGTATGTTTACTTCATAAATCCTCATCGGTTCCCTTAAAATTGCATGTATGGCTGGATCTAGCTTCATTATCTTTGCAGCCTTGTCAAGTTGCCTTTGGGCTATCTTGAAAGGGTTTAATTTATCTAACATCAACCTATCATCTTCCATATTTTTCACCTCAATAAAGGTAAACGGAGAATTACATACAAATTATTAAATATTGTTTGACAAATGATATCTAGGTTCAATGTAGCACGGCATTTGTTAATAATAACAAAAATTTTATAGCAATTAAAAAATCTTTAAAAATCTTGAATTATTAAAAAATAAATCTTTTATTTAATTAGTTATTTAATTTAAATTTTAAAAAAAAAGAAAAAGTTAAAATTTTTTATACCCAACCTCTCGTCTTTACTGCATCAGCAACCCTTTTTACTGCAACTATATATGCTCCCATCCTCGGCTCTACCTTATACTTTTCAGCAGTTTCCATTACATCCCAGAATGCCTTTGTCATTTTTTGGTCGAGCCTCTGGTACACTTCTTCTTCAGTCCAGTAATATCCGTTAATGTTCTGCACCCATTCAAAATATGATACTGTAACACCACCTGCATTTGCAAGAAAATCCGGTATATCGAGAATTCCTTTCTTAAATAGAATAACATCAGCTTCTGGAGTAGTAGGTCCATTTGCAAGTTCAAGAACAATCTTAGCTTTAATCTTATTTGCATTCTTTCCTGTAATCTGGTTTTCAATTGCTGCTGGGATCAATACATCAACATCTAGTTCGAGAAGATCTTCATTCGTTATATTTTTAGCACCTGGGAAATTTATAACAGAACCTGTTTTTTCTTTATGATCAAAAACTTTTTTAAAGTCAAGGCCATCCTTACAATAAATTCCTCCTTTGGTATCGCTTACTGCAACTACCTTAGATCCAAACATTTCTGTAACAAGCTTGTGGGCAAATTGACCAGCATTACCGAATCCTTGAACAGCTACTGTCGCTTTCTTCAGATCTAGTTTTAATTTTTTAGCAGCTTCCCTCAATGTATAAAGACCTCCTCTTGCGGTTGCATCTCCTCTTCCAAGAGAACCGCCCACTTCCAATGGTTTACCTGTGATAACGCCTGGTGCATTGTAACCAACTATTTTTGAATATTCATCCATCATCCATGCCATCATTTGTGGTGTAGTATAAACATCAGGTGCTGGTATATCCCTTTCTGGGCCTATGAATCTTCCAATTGCCCTTATATAACCCCTGGACAATCTTTCGAGTTCACCTTCGCTCATTGATTTTGGATCACAAATAATTCCACCCTTTGCACCGCCATATGGTAAATCAACTACAGAAGTCTTCCATGTCATCCATGCAGAAAGTGCTTTTACAGTGTCGAGTGTTTCCTGAGGATGATACCTTATTCCACCCTTTGTCGGCCCCCTAGCATCATTGTACTGTACCCTGAACCCTTTAAATATTTTTACTGACCCATCATCCATCTTCACTGGTATTGTTACCTCAAGGATTCTCATGGGCTCCCTCAAAAACTGATGCACTGTAGGATCCAAATTCATTATCTTTGCAGCCTTGTCCAACTGTTCCTGCGCTATTTTGAACGGATTTAATTCTTCAGCCATTTTCAACAGCCTCCAGCATGATATGTAAATGCAAATCAGTATATTAAGTATTATATGATATTTGTTAGCATATACCTCAGCTAATTCCAGCTAAATCTTCTGGATATTTAGATAATTTCCAAATAACCCATGAGTTGGGATTTATTGACCTGCATTTAATAGGTTGTTGAAAGCCTGATTTACTCAAATCTACCAAAAAATTCAATTTCCCTTGATGTATTCGGATTTGGATTTAATTCTAAACATCCTTTTCTGAATTTGAAAATTGGTCATTTATGTTCTGATTATAAACATACCAAAATTTATTAATAATCATATATTTATCAAAACCATGGATGTTAAAAAACTCGTGGAGGCTGTTCTTTTTTCTGTTGATGAACCCATAAAGGTATCGGAAATATCTGAAAAACTAAACATAGGAAGGAAAGATGTCTATAAAGCATTAAAATCTTTAAAAGATGATTATAAAAAAAATGATAGCTCAATAGAAATAACAAAGGTTGGGCAAAAATATGTAATGCAACTCAGGGAGGATTACCTTGAAATAGCGTACAGGTTTAGTAAACCTGAATTGGACAAGGATGTGCTTAAAACGCTTGCGGTAATTGCATTTTATCAACCAATAAAACAGAGCGCATTGAGGGAAATGATAGGTGAAAAAATTTACGAACACGTAAATGTATTGAAATCTAAGAATTTAATTGTTGCTAGAACATCAGGAAAAACTATTCTTATTTCTGTAACAAAAAATTTTGGCCCTTATTTCGGTATAGATATTTCAGATCCTAAAAACCTTAAGGAATATCTTGCAAAAAAATTAAACCTGAATCTCGAGGATGAGAAAAAATGAATGTATTGCTCGTTGGTGGGGGAGCAAGGGAGCACATCATAGGTGAGAAAGTGACAGAAAGTGGAGGAAAGTTATTTACAATAATGTCAAACCTTAATCCTGGGTTAAAGAGGATAAGTGAAAATTTTTTAATAGAAAAGGAGACAAACGTGAATAGCATTATAAAATGGGGACCAATAAGAAATGGGGATATTGACATTGCAATTATTGGACCTGAAGCACCACTTGAGAATGGTATAGTAAATGAGCTGGAAAAAAATGGTATCAAATGTGCATCACCAACAAAAGAAGCTGCCCAAATAGAAACAAGTAAAAAATTTATGAGAGATCTTATGAAAAAATACAGTATACCCGGTAATGTAAATAATGCATTTTTTAATGATGTTGAAAAATTAAAAAAATATTTGGATGAATTTAAAGGTGAATTTGTTGTAAAGCCGGTAGGTCTGACAGGTGGTAAAGGGGTCAGGGTACAGGGTGATCATTTTAAAACAAGGGATGAAGGTCTTGCTTATGCTATAAGTGTTATAAATGAAGGCATAGGCGAGGGCAAGGGTGTTCTTATTGAAGAGAAGCTTCTGGGTGAAGAATATACTTTACAGGCATTTTCGGATGGCTCTAAAATCATACCCATGCCGTTGGTTCAGGACTTTAAAAGGGCATTTGAAAATGATAAGGGACCGAATACAGGAGGCATGGGCTCTTATTCTATGGAAGATCATATGCTTCCATTTCTTACAAAAAATGATTATGAGGAATCTGTGAGTATTTTAAATTCCATAATTAATGCAATGAAAATGGAAGGCATAGTTTACAAAGGTGTAATATACGGACAATTCATGATTACGGGAAAAGGACCTAGGGTTATAGAAATAAATGCCAGATTTGGTGATCCGGAAGGAATGAATGTACTCAGCACCTTTAACGGTAATTTCATTGCTGTCTTGGAAGACATTATAAATGGTTATATAAGAAATAACTTTAACTTTGATAAAAAGGCAACAGTAGTTAAATACATAGTTCCCCAGGGTTATGGTACAAAACCAAAAGAGGGCGAAGAAATACATATAGATGAGGAAAAAATAAAAAATGAAGGTGCTAAAATTTATTATGGATCAGTAAATCTTTTAAACGGAAAAATTTTAACCACACACTCAAGATCTGTTGCAATAGTTGGAATTGATGAAAGCTTAGAAAAAGCTGAAAAGACTGTTGAGAATTCTTTGAAATACGTTCAAGGGAATGTTTTTGTAAGACATGACATAGGAAAAATTGATACAATCAAGAAAAAAATTGAAAAGATGAGATCAATTAGAGAATTGAAAATTTAAATTCATAATTTGCAATTACTTCATAAGCAGTAACCCATGCAGTAAGATCACCATCAAATATTGATGTTTTTTTAAAATTTTTAATATCGGACATAAATGTTCCAGAAGGAAATCCACCAATTATTACAACCTGATCCTTTTCAAGTATTTCATAAATCCTTTTCTTCTCGCCTTTTGAACACAAAACAAGAACATTTTCTTCACCTATTTTCCTTAGAAGATCTTTAATGTTCAACTTTTCTATCCAGAGAAGCGGGTCTTTTTTTGATGGAACATATCCATTGTGAAAAAGTTCTTCAATCAAGCCTACGAACCTGTTATAACTTTTTGGAATCCTTGTTTCAGGCCTGATAAAAATTACTTCATTGTTCCTTGTATGCACATAAACCCTTAGATCATTCTTCAGGTTTAAAGGTGATTCAAGCGAATTCAACAAAAAATAATGTGCAATATCCGGCCTTCCCCTTCTATTTTCTTCACCCTTAAAATGTTCCCTAATGGCAGAATGATGGAATGTGGAATCCAAAAGTATATTTCTTGGCTTTTTTCCCCTTCTTTGTGCAACATTGATCACTGAAGGATGGTTCCATAATTCTTCTGGCACAAGCTCGAGTTCTGCATCCGCTAAGATTAAATGAAGCATAATCAACCGAATATGGATCCCAAGCCCTCCAGAGATTTATCATCCTGTGCCTTGAATTTTTTGTAAATGGAATTCAGTTCTTCTCCTTCCAAGACTTTAGAAAATTTGGATGCAATCTCCTTTGCCCTTTTTATTCCCTCTTCCGAACCTTCAACTAATACATAAAATGAATCATCCTTAAGCTCAAGAGAAATGCCATCCCTCCTGATTATACTCTGTCTTGAAACAATATCGTCTGTGTAAAGTTCGTCTATTTTTGCACTGTCCTTTTTTTCTACCTTGAAAATTGCGTACATATATAAACACCAATTATTTCAATAGATAAATTTTACTAATACATCGTAAGATTATATTTCTCTTTCAAATATATGAAATCATCCCTTGTTTTTATCTTTAATGTTTCAGATATTTCTTTCATAATGTCTGTTACAGATCTATCCCATACTTCCCTTGCAAGCATTAACCTCTTTTCATCATCATTAAAATATATTTCCTCTGCCCATTCCTTGAAGCATCTCAGCACCTCTGCAGCCTTTTCTTCGTTTTTTTCTCTTTCCCATTCTTCTATACATTCTTTCACAGGTCATCACACCTCTGCATATTGAAATATGGATATTTTATATCATATCTATTTATTGAATATTCAAGCCTGTGCATATAACCTTTGAGTGATTCCTCAACACTTCCTGTACCTTCTCTATCTATTAAGAAAATCTCCGGATGGCTTGTAGATAATTCTTCAAGCTCCTTTTTAGCCTGGGATATTGAAATTTTACCCTCTAATACATTAAGATTTATTTCTGCGAATTTTTTCAATCCTTCATATATCCTTGATCTCCTTTTTTCTGAAATATTGTAAAGCCTTTTCATGGCTCTGTATGCACCATTTATTTCGCCATAGATGAGGTCTGTATTATAGACAGAGATGTAAAGTCTGGCCATTATCATGGTAATCCACCCCACAAAACGTTTAATCCACCTATGAAAAACGGTGTTAAAATACCTACAATGATAACAAGTATTGCAAATGATAATACGACAACATCAACATTTCTATTTGTTTCAAAATTCATCTTTGGTTCCTTCCACATGTACATAACCACCCTGAAATAGTAATAAACGGATATTGCAGAATTTATAACGGCAATAATTGCAAGCCACCATAGATTTCCCTCTATTAAACTCAAGAATAGGAAATATTTACCCATGAAACCTAGCGTTGGAGGAATACCTGCAAGTGAAAATAGCAATATGGCGAATGAAATTGCAAACAATGGCCTTTTCTTGGCTATTCCAGAAATATCATCCAGGGATGTCCCGATACCCTTTCCCTCAAAGTTTTCCATTGAAATGAATGCGCCACCCTTCATCAATATGTATGCCATAGAGAAAACCAATATTGAAGATAATGCAAGTGAAAGTGCTGTTGAACCTGTAATTGTGAATACAAGCGCTAGATATCCAGCGTTAGCAACACTGCTGTATGCAAGCATTCTTTTCACATCCCTCTGTGCAAGAGCTGTAACATTACCGTATGTCATTGTAAGTATAGATATGATAATGAAAAATGCCTGGACATATGTATAACCTGTTGATCCAATCTGTATCTGGAAATTTCCAGAAAGGAATATCCTTATCATCACTATTAATGCCATAAGCTTGCTTGCAGTTGATAGTAATGCTGATACAGGAGCCCTTGAACCATTGTAGGTATCTATAGCCCAGCTGTGAAATGGAAAAAGAGATAGTTTGAAACCGAACCCAACTATTAATAGAATAAGGGATAAAATGAATAACTGGCTAAAATTGTTAGAAGGCATTACGCCAAGGATGAAACTGCTTGTTGAAATATAATAATATGAAATGCCGAATATGATAAATGCTGATGAAAGCGCGCCTATGACAAAGAATTTTAAAGATGCCTCAAGGCTTTTCGGGCTTTTCGGGTATGATGCAAGTGCATAGGTGGCCAAGCTTGCAGCCTCAAATGTAACAAATATGGCAATGAGGTTATAAGAATATGCTGTGAGTATCATGCTTCCAGTTGCAAAAAGCATTAGGACATAATACAGTTCAGGTTTTGAATAATTGAATTTCATTGAAGATACTATTACAAAAATTAAAATGAATACAAATAGCAATGAAAATATTGTACCGGGAAAATCAAAGTAAAATACGGAATATTTTTCAAATGTGAAATTTAATAAATTGTAAAGTAGAATTAAAAATGATATTAATGCACCTGATAATGAAGTGTACATTAATAATTTTGAACTCTTTGTAAAGATTGAAATGCCTATTACAAGAAGACCAAACACGAATAAAATTATAGATGGCAAAAGATATTGGATCATTTTACATACCTCCGATGAATTGTGCATAATGACTAAACATGGAATAAACAGGTGATGGGAATATGCCGACTACTATAACAACCAAGACGAGAACTATCATAGGCCAGAATTCTCTTGGAAGCATGTCCCCTATCTTGCCCAGATACTCGTTATATGGTCCGAAGAGTGTCCTCTGAAGCGCCCATATATGATAACTTGCAACAACAACAAGACCAAAAATAACTATGAATGAAAGATAGGTTATAAAATACCATGAACCGACAACAACTGAGAATTCAGCAACGAACCCTGCCATACCTGGAAGACCGAGTGATGCAAGAAAACCTGCAACCATAACGAATGCAAGATTTGGCATCATCTTGGTAAGGCCACCCATATCTCTTATTGCTCTAGTACCAGTGGATCTCTCTATTGAACCAACGGAACCGAAAAGGATTGGTACAATAAGACCGTGTGCAAACATCATAAACATGCCACCCTCTAAGGCCAGGTATGCGTCTGAAACTGGAAGATTGAGCACTGGTGCAAGAAATACAATAGAAATTGCAAGGGTAATAAAGCCCATATGTCCAATGCTTGAATATGCAACCATTCTCTTTAAATCCTTCTGCGCAAGTGCTGCAAAAGCAGCATAAACTATGGATAAAAGTGCAAGTGACAGGAGAAAATATCCAACATCCGGTCCTGAGAATGGTACAAATCTTACGAATATACTGAATAATCCGAATGCGCCCATCTTCGAAAGAAGGCCTGAAAATACCATGGATGATGTTGTTTGTGATTCAACGTATACATCAGGTGCCCATGTATGAAAAGGTACTGTTGGCAATTTTATGAAGAATGCAAGGAAGAAACCCATCATAACAAGGAACATAAGCAATGGTGAAAGGTTGCTCAGGAATTGATTTGTTATCAAAGTCCCTATGTTAAAGTTAAAATATCCAGTTAAAGAGTAATAATTGTATCCAAGTATGAATATGGATACGAGCATGAGAACAGAACCAACATGTGTGTATATAAGAAACTTTAAAGCAGTATAATCCTTTTTAGGCCCGCCCCATCTTAGTATCATGAAATATGATGGTATTAAAACAAGCTCCCAAAAGATGTAGAAAAGGATCAAATTCTGGCTCATGAATACGCCTATCAATGAGAATTCCAGGAAAAATAGATATGAGAAGTAAGATTTACCAATACTTCCATCCTGGTATATCATAGCGATGAATATAACTATTGAAGTGAGTAAAACTAGAGGATAGCTCAAATATGATATTTCAAGGTTTATGCTTATACCATAGAGAGTTTCAGGATTAAAAAGTGTATAATTAATAACTGGCAGGAATGGCAAAACTATTATTATGAATAAACCTGCCAGAATGGACGATATTACTTTAGAATATTTTCCACTTAAAAGGGATATTATGGAAAATATTAGGGGAAGAATTAATAAAATCATGAGATAAAATGATTCCATTCAGAACACCCCCAGTATTTTTCCTATGATCAGAAACACGAGCAATCCAAGTATTACCATAGCGGCGTAATTCTGTACAATTCCAGTTTGTGCCTTTCTGAACGCTTGCGATCCAAGGTTAGCAATGGTACCAATACCATTTACTATTCCATCTATGACATATTTATCGAATAAAGAAATAACTATTGCTACAAACACAATCACCCTTTCAGCAATAATGTTTGTAAATAGAAAATCGAGGTAATACTTTGCCTTTACAAGCCTGTAGAGTGATCCGGATCCTTTTGCAACTTTTTCAGATGAAAGCCTGTGTGATCCATAGAATATCCATGCTATGTATATGCCGAGTAAAACAAGAAGGAATGGTAAAATTTCAATGTATAAAGGAATTGAAAATGAGACTGTACCTGAATAGCTCTGGCCTGAAAACATGCTTGAAAAATAGCTGTAAAAACCGCTCTGGAAAATACCGTAAATCAATGAAAGAATGGAGAGTATAATCATCGGTATGATCATTACCCATGGTGGATCCTTTGCATGCTCGGCTGCGTAGCTCTTTGGCTTTCCCAAAGCCACTGTGAAAAACATCCTGAACGTGTATAGAGTTGTTAGGAATGCACCTATTAGGAGAAGAAGCCAGGCATAAAGAACATAGGGGTTTTGATTAAAAACAAAATATGAAAGTGATATAATTTCATCTTTACTAAAGTAGCCTGCTGTGGGGGGAAAACCTACCAGTGTTAAGGCACCTATGAACATAGCTGTAATTGTAATTGGCATTTTCTTCCATAAGCCACCCATCTTCCTTATGTCCCTTGTATCGAGAAGGGCATAAAGTATTGCACCTGCCGAGAGGAATAACAATGCCTTTAGAAATGCATGAACAATCAGATGATAAATGCTAATTCCAATTGTATTTCCACTTATGTAATTTATTGCTACAAAACCAAGGCCAAGTGCCGCCAACATATACCCCAGCTGGCTGATTGTTGAATAGGCCAATATTCTTTTAATATCGTTCATAACGAGACCCATGGTTCCGGCAAGGAATGCTGTAAAGGCACCTATGTAAAGCACTAAATATCCTGCCCATGGGCTTGCATAAACATAAACAGGGTATATCCTTGCCACAAGGTAAATACCCGCAGTTACCATTGTTGCAGCATGTATTAATGCTGAAACAGTTGTGGGGCCTTCCATTGCATCAGGTATCCATACATGCAATGGAAACTGTGCAGATTTACCTGCAGCACCACCTAGTACAAGGGCACCTGCAAGTGCTAGATAAAACTGTCCATCTGGTTGCTTCATAACAACAGATGCATAATTGATTATATTATAAACGGAAAGAGGATCGTTTGTAATTGATGAGCTAATCACTGGCAAAAATGACCAGTAAAGGACTGCAAGACCTAATATTAATAAAACATCACCAACCCTCGTTACTATGAAAGCCTTCTTAGCAGCTGATGCAGCATTAGGCTTATGCCACCAGAAGCCTATGAGCAGATATGAGCACAGACCAACGAGCTCCCAAAACAGGAAAAACATTACCATGTTTGCACTAAGGACAACACCGAGCATACCACCTGTGAAAAGGGATGTTTCTGCAAAATAAACATGCTTGTTAGGATCTTTTCCTATATATCCTATTGCAAACATGTGTATGAGGAAAGAAACGCCTGAAACCATCATTGCCATTGCAACAGATAGCGGATCGATATAAACACCCCAGGTAAAATTGTTAAACCATGTACTGTAGAAATAAAAATCTGTGTTCAGGCTGTATATGTAATATGCAAGAATGAAAGAAATGAATATACCTGATGTTACAACTATACCTGCATATTTTTTGAAAGAACCGAATTTCTTACCCAGTACCATTACAAATGGAAATATTATAATGGGCAATAAAAATATGAAGAATGCTGCAAGAACAGGTGTCTGTAAAAATCCATTTAATCCAGTGTATGTAATCAAGTTTCACCACCTCAGCTCCTTGAGAGATTTCAATCCAACACCCTTGGTCTGCCTATAAAGTGCAACGAGTATTGCAAAGCCCACCGCAGCCTCTGCAGCCGCAATTGCAACGGATATCAAAACAAATAGAATGCCGTTTGAATCACCGTTCATTGTTGCCCATGCTACTATGTTCAGATTGGCACTGTTTACCAAGATTTCAACACTGATCAATAGCCTTATTCCTCCTTTGACTGTTAATATACCGTACAATCCAACAGTAAACATTAACAAGCTTATTGTTAGAACATAAATTAAAGGTATCATTGTTCTTCCTCCTTTGAGGCTAAATAAAATGCGCCGAACATTGAAGAGAGAAGGAGTATTGCAAGTACCTCAAATATTAAACCGTACTTATTTATTTCAATGGATATTTGGCCAAGATTCTTTATTGATTCAATAAATATGTTTGATGTAAATGAAACACTGTAAATGAAAAGCATTACAATGATAAAGAATAGTGCTGAAATTATTATTGCAATACTACTCTTCAACTTCCTCACCTCTGGTAAGCATTATTGTAAAGAGCAGGAGCGTAATTACAGCTCCAACATAAACAATTATTTGAATTGCTGCAAGGAATTGAGCATTCAATATTACATAAAGGGAGGCAATGGATAGAAGGAAAAATGTCAGTGCAAGTGCTGCCCTGAACAATTTTTTTTCTGACACAGCCCATATGCCAAATATTGCGCCTAGAATTCCAACCGCAAGAAAAAGGTATTCAATCATGGTACTTCAACTCCTGTTCTGTTCTTGATAATCTATCTGGGAGATAATCCATATCCCTGTCAAAATGTGCAAGTTCAAATTCATTTGATAATCTTATTGAACCTGTAGGGCATATCTCCTGACATAGGCCACAGTATGTGCAGACACCTATATCAACTGCCGGATATATCTTCCTCTTATTTTTACCATTTTCGTAATCATAAAAGACCATATGATCCGCATGGTTTGGGCATATCTGTGCACACAGTGTACAGCCTATGCAAGAATCAAGGTTCAGAACTACCCTACCTCTAAACCTTTTTGTATGCCATGGTATTGGTTCTTCAGGATATTGAACAGTAACCGGTTTTCTAAACATGTGTTTAACCACAGTGGTTATACCCTTCAAAATACCCTCCATCTTCAAATCACCCCGCTTAGTAGTGCAGCAATTCCGGCACTCCATATCAAGTTGATCAGGGCCAGGGGTAGCAAAACCCTCCAGCCAAAGTTCATGAACTTATCCACCCTGATCCTTGGTAGTGCAATCCAAAGCGTCAGGAAAATGAACATGAAAATAAAAGCTTTGATCAAAAGCCAGATGTAACCTAAACCAGAAATCCACGGTAGATCAGATCCTCCGCCTAAATAAATGGTTGAAATAAAGAGTGATGCGAAAAATATGTTTCCAAAAACACCAAGATAAAATACTCCGAACCTCAGGCCAGAATATTCAACGTTGAATCCTGATACAAGTTCGCTTTCACTTTCAGGCAGATCGAATGGCACAATTGCCATTTTTGCAACCATTGCCAGGAAAAATACAAAGAAACCTATGGGTTCTAGAATTGCAAATGGTATTGAATTTGAAGATATTGTAAAAAGGTTTAAGGAACTTGAAACAAGGATAACACCTATTATTGCTAAAACCATTGGAATTTCATAGCTTAAATCCTGGGCAGCTGCTCTCAGGCCTCCAAGGAGGGAGAACTTATTCCCTGATGAAAAACCTGCTATAATCTCACCTATGGGGGCGATTGCTGAAAATGCTATCACTAAGAGCAAGGTAACTTTTACGTTCGTGAAAATTAAAAGCCAGTGATAGAGTGAACCGTAAGGTATGAGCAAATATGACAATATTAAGGGAATAAAAACAAGGTATGGTGCAAACCTGAAAAGCAATGGATCAACATTATCCGGTATGATATCCTCCTTCCCGAACATCTTTAATGCATCCGCTATGAGCTGGAATATACCATATGGCCCTACCCTGTTCGGCCCTATCCTCTGCTGTAAATCTGCCATATATTTCCTGAATATATATATTACAATAATTATTGTGATTGCAGCAGCGAGAAATATGAGCAACGCACCTATGAGGTCCACAATTACAGTCTGGATTAATTGCCCATAGTATCCGTATAAAGCAAAATTTATGCCAATGGCCCTTAAAATGAAATTTATTAGCCATATGATCGTATTCATCTATCCACCTCCCCAAAAACTGGATCAAGTGTTGAAAGTGTTGCTATCATATCAGCTATCTTGGACCCTTTCACCATTTCATTCGTGGCTGATAACGCATGGAATGCAGGCGATCTTATCCTTACCCTGTATGGTTTTGAAGTCCCATCACCCACGATATATACACCGAATTCACCCCTGGGCGATTCCGTCCTGGAATATGATTCACCCTTACCCTTTATTTTTATTAAACCTTGCTTTCTGTAAAGTGGATTAAAATATTCACCCTCGGGCATCTTATCAAAAGCCTGTTTTGCGATTTTTAGGGATTGACGCATCTCTTGCATTCTTACTATAAACCTTGCAAAGTTATCTCCTTCCTTAGCTATGGGTACCTCAAAATCAACCTTATCGTAATAAAGATAAGGGAAATTCTTTCTAATGTCATATTTAATACCACTTGCCCTTAGGACAGGTCCTGTAATGCTATAGCTCATAGCCTTTTCAGGAGAAAGGTATCCAATACCTTTCATCCTCTGTATGAATATTTCATTTTCCATAAAGAGGCTCTGTATTTCATCTAGCCTTTTTGGAAAATCATTATAAAATTCAAGGAATTTATCTTTGAATTCACCTGGTATATCCTTGTAGACACCACCTATGCTTATATAATTATATGTTAGCCTTGCACCAGATAACATTTCAAATAACTGAACTATCTTTTCCCTTTCCCTGAAGGTATAGAAAAATGGTGTAATCATTCCTAAATCAAGGCCCATTGTTCCAGCCCATACAAGATGGCTTGCTATCCTGTTGAGTTCAACAACCATCATTCTTATCCAGTTTGCCCTTTCTGGAACCTGTACATCTGCGAGTTTCTCAACGGCAAGAACATAACCGAGTTCCATGTTATGGTTACTCACATAATCTAGCCTGTCCATGAATATGCTGACTGCAGGATAAAATTTATCCTCTGAGAGTTTTTCCGCATTTCTGTGTAAATAACCTATTATCGGTTCCGCATTTACGATTGTCTCACCGTTCAACTTTACTTTGACCCTTAGAACACCATGTGTTGATGGATGCTGTGGCCCAAAATTTACCTCAATAATTCTTTCTTCCATTTTTACCAACCGTCCTTGGGGTCAAAACTTACCCTGTCAGTACCATCATCATTCATATTAACGAATTGTTCCTTGGTCATATCATAATCCTTTCTCAGTGGATGACCAACCCACCCTTCGGGTAAGAATATCCTCTTCAAATCTGGATGACCGATGAACCTGATTCCCATCAAATCGTATAATTCTCTTTCAAACCAGTTTGCAGAATCCCATAAAACTGTAGCACTAGGAAGGGTATCATCTTCTGGCCTGACCTTAACAACGATTAACTTGTTCTCATTGTAAGATGATAAATGGTAAACAACCTCCCTGTATTTTTTGTAATCTACAGCAGACATTAAAACGAGGTAATTGTACCCTTCATTTTTTAGCGATGTTAATGTTTCTATCAAGGATACCTTGTCAATCAAGATGTATGAACTACCATCCTTGGTTTTGCCCTGCTCAATAATCATCTTCCTGCCTCCCCTTTCCTTATTTTTTCCTGAAGCTTGTTAATAGCATAAATCAATGCTTCAGGTGTAGGTGGGCATCCTGGCACATAAACGTCAACAGGAATTATTTTGTCCACGCCCATTACAACCGAATAAGCACCCTGATAGGGACCCCCGGATGTTGCACAAGAACCGTAAGCTATTACATACCTTGGTGATGCCATTTGTTCATAAAGCCTCTTTACCCTGGGAGCCATTTTCTTAGTTACGGTCCCGGCAACAATCATTAAATCTGATTGTCTCGGCGAAGCCCTGAAAATTTCACTTCCGAATCTGCCTATATCATAATGCGCTCCCTGCGTACCCATCATTTCTATGGCACAGCATGCAAGACCAAATGTAAATGGCCAGACAGAATTGCTTCTTCCCCAGTTGATCAATTCTTCCAGCGTTGTAAAAAATATTGAATCTGACATTTCAAATCATCTCCATTCCATGTATCCCTTCTTTATGGCATAAAAAAGTCCAATAAACATCACAGCGAGAAATATTAATACATTGATAAATGAAATAAGACCGTAGGAAGAAATTATGCTTTTGAAGGCATATGCCCACGGAATGATCAATGCCATTGCTACATCAAAAACTGTAAACATTAAAATAACAAAGTAATACTGGATGTGAATAGGCCCTTTAGCATCGCCTATTGTTTTTTCTCCGCATTCATATGTATCATTCCTTGCAGGTTCTTTTTTTGGATCATGCCTGGGTGCTATCTTGTTTACCATCCAAAGCATTATAAATACGGATACTAAGGTTAAAACAAATGCAATTGCAATTATGAGGTATCCACCATCTTGCATTTAAATCACAGATTACCCATATTGCAGATGAATATTTTAATATTTCATTTTTCTTTCATGATTTATAAAAAATTATTATAATACTTTTGTATTACCCAGAAAAAATGGATGATGAAAAAACTAGGACAATCAAATCCATGTACTGGAATCAGATTTTAGGAAGTTTTAGTTCTGGTTTAGCATCACCCTTTGTTCCATATTTTGCAGCTTCCATAAAGTTCAACTCTGAAGAGATGGGCGCATTGCAGGCAAGCCAGAACCTTTTCCCCAATGTAATGCAATATCCATGGGGGAAACTATCTGATAGGCTTAATAACAGAGTTTTTTTCATAATATTCGGTGGCGTAATTTCATCCCTGATGTTTATAGCGTTCATATATGCAAAATCACCATTGCTTTTTATTTCTGTTGTAATAATCCAATCCATATTTGGTGCAATGGTTTCACCTGCATGGAATGCACTTGTAGGTGATATATCACTGCCAAGCAAAAGGGCAAGCTTTATCGGTAAACTTTCATTCTATTCAAATTTGGCAATGCTCTTTGCAGGTGTTGTTTTTTTAGTTTATACCATAATATATAAAACAACATCTGTTTCAATTTATTATCTCCCATTTTCAGTGGCTGGGATAATTGGTGTCCTTGCATCAGTTTTAATGCTATATGCAAAGGATGAAAAAAAATTCAGAAGCAGGGAGAAAAGCGGCCTTTTTAGTATATTGAGAAAGGATAAGGGTTTTTCATATTTTATGGAATCACAGCTTTTTTACAATTTTTTTATGTCAATATCCTGGCCTTTACTTTTTATCACAACAGTAGACATACTAAAAGCATCATTTTTTCAGGTGGCCATGCTCAACCTTCTAGGTCTTCTAACAACTGTTCCATTCATAACAATGTTCGGCAAAATTATAGATAAGACTGGAACAAAATGGTTAATGGTCATAAGCAGGTTTATGTTTGTTCCTGTACCTATCGTTTATGCCTTTGCGAATTCTATTTATGACCTCTATTTCTTGAACATATTTTCTGGCATTGGTCAGGCAATAGCAAATGTTGCATTCATAGCATATATACTTGATGCATCACCTAAGGAGGATAGGGGGAAATATGTGGGCATATACAATATGCTAATAGGAATTGTAACATTTTTCGGTTCCATGCTAGGTGGTATTCTGGGTCTTTACATAGGATTGTTTAACACATATATGATCTCATTTGCAGGTAGATTGTCAGGATCATTTCTATTTTTCAAGATAAAGGAAAAAAGGGTATATCCACAGGTATTTAGCATGGGAATGTTCGGTGGAATTTTGAGAAAAAGATAAATAATAAGTTTAATTAATTTTTTTGCCACTATGATGAAATTCAATTGCCTGAAAAATGATGAGAGACGGGCGGACTGAGTGGCTAAATTGAGTGATTAAAATGATAACACTTGTAATTTACTATGATAAAAATGATGATTTGGTTCTTAACTACGTTAAAGAATTTTCATCTGAAATTTATGTTTATTCTCCAGAACCAAAACTCATTCCTTCAGGTAATAATGTAATATCCGGTAATCTAGAAGAGGTACTGGACAGTTTGAAAGAAAAAGTAGATGTCGTTGCTTTCAGGGAAAGAAATAATTATCCCATAGATTTTTTAAAAACAGGAAATATGATAAATGAAGTGAAGAAAAGAGGTTTAAGATTTTTAATGGTACATTGAATTTTTGATTTATAAAAATTTTTATTTAAAAGACTCTATCAAAACGAATGAACCTTCACCGTATCCGTATTTCCAATCTTCGATTACTTCATTACCATAATCTGAAAATAATGTTTGGCCTATTTTTTCTATTTTAAAATTGCTTTCTTTTAACATTTTTATTATTTCATCAACAGAATAGAATTTTGCAAACCTGTAAAATGGGCTTTCATTTTTAATAGTTTTGTAATATTTGCCCCAATTGCTATTCTTATCGATTATTCCTGTAAATAATTTACCACCATTCTTTAGAATTCTCCATGCTTCTTTTAAAACAATCAAAGGATTTTCAACAAAACAAATTGTCACAATTAAAGAAGCATATTCGAATGATTCATCCAAAAAGGGTAGATTTTCACCTTTTCCCTGAATTACATTTATTCCTCTGGCCTTAGCTTTTAATAACATTCCAAAACTGGGATCGATTCCATGTTCTGTGCCCACTTTTGATGCAAACATTCCCGTGCCCACACCAATTTCAATGCCATTTTTTAAACCTTCTGTAAAACCTCTATAAAGAGAAATTTCATTTGTGTAAGCTTTTCTATGCCTGTAAAACCAGTTATCGTATCTTTCAACCAGATCATCAAATATATTCATTAAGAATCTTTTCTACTATATTCTTAACAATGCTTGGGGGTAAACCAATCTCGTTTGAAACAAAATATTCATCCCAGGAAGATATGTAAGCGTAGAAAATTTCTTTTTCCAGCACTGACTTGAACTGAGATGAAAGCAATTCATCTATTCTTTCCATTATTGCATTCTTTTTTTTGAGCATTTTAATGAGCTCATTTTCTAGCTTATCTATTTCATTTTCAGTTTTTTTAAGTTCATCTATTAATTTATCATCTTTTATATCCATATTTTCGTTAAAATCTATGTTCTTCTTTCTTATATCAAAAAAATAAGGAGCTAGGGAAACAGTTAAAAGAAAACTGTCCTCTAACCTGTAAATTTTTCTGTTCGGTCCCTGATCACTTTTCTCTATACCTTTAAGCTTAACTATGTTGTTTTTTTCGAGTATGTAAAGATGCTTCATTACAGCCTGCTGTGATATCCTCAGTTCCTTTGAAAGCTGCAACGGATATTCATCGCCGTAGATCAGGCGCTTTATGATTTCACGCCTGGTCCTGTTCTCAAGTGCGCTTAAGATTGAATCTATGCTCGTCATATTTAATCTATCTTCACTCTTGTTCCACTTTTCTTCTTTGGCTGTTCCTTTTCTAAGGTAATATCAAGTATCCCATTGTTATAAGATGCATGGGCAGTTTCAGGCTTTACCCTCTCTGGAAGTTGTACTATCTTGTAATACTTTCTGTCTGGAACATCAGTTTTTATTGTTACAGATTGCTCGTCCACCTGAAGGTCGATCTGATTTTTTTCAACACCCGGAAGTTCTGCTGTTACGTAAACATTCTTTTCATCATCCGAAACATCTACCAGTGGTTCCCTGTAACCTTCTAGTTCTCCCATTCTAAAATTTGGAACATTTCCAAATTCCTCAATCTTCGGTTTACCATCCGGGCCTATCCTCATTGAAAAACCGTAGACAAAAGGTCCCTGTATATCAGTCATGTGTTTTGTCATTTCATTGAAAATTCTTGTTATTCTTTCATTCATTCTTCTGAATTCCTCATCGAAATCATCAAAGAAGAAATCACCAAAATCGAAATCATCCTCATCCTTTTTTTTCCTTATTACCATATTTAACACCTCCATGTTAACCTTAGGTTGTTCATTTTGGGTTAATAAGTGGCACTATATAAACTTTTCTAAAATCTCCTTGAAAATACAAGAAATGATGTATGGAGAAGACCTACATTTTCTGGCCTTAATTCTAACTTCCCGAACTTCCAGGGTCTTTCAATTAATTCAATGATTTCAATATTTTTAAAATGCATTTCTTCAATGTGTTCAACGAATTCTTTTACCTGGGTGATGTTAGGTAAATAAGCTAAAAGAGAACCACCGGATTTCAAAGAATTTTTAGTTTTATCAAGGGAGAGCCAGGGTTCCGGAACGTCCATAAATATTGCATCTATATTTTTTTCTTCAATTCCATCTTTTAAATCCTTTATTTTATATTCCCATCTCTCATCCAGGTTAAATCTTTTCAATATTACAAGAACATTTTCGGCATTTTTCTTCGAAATATCATAGCTTATCAATTTTCCATTGCTTAGATAATAAAGAAGAGTTATCGTTAAAAAACCTGAACCTATGCCAATCTCAACTACTTTTGAATCATTTTTAATACCTGATTTGAATATTATGGTACCAAGGTCCTTTTTATTTATTGCCTGTGCACTTCGTTCGATACTATCCAATATATCTTCAATCGTAGGCCTGATAATCTTAAACTCAAAACCAAGTATTTTTATAAAATCTCCAAAATCTTTATCAATAAAAAGTGACGTGTCGATTACACCAAGTCCATTTATCCATTCATTTTTTCCCGAAACATACACAACGTAAGTTTTATCAGAAAGCAGACAAATTAATTGATTGTTTAGCATTAAATTTTACAATATTTTTCATAATTAAAAATTTTGGCTAGAACTTAAAACAAAATTTAAATACCTGAAATATTTGAAAAAATCCATGGAAATAAAAATAATTAATTTAAAGAAACCCGACGAGGATGTAAATATAATAATTGGGCAGACACATTTTATAAAAAGTGCTGAGGACATTTACGAAGCAATTGTAACATCCGTTCCGGAAGCAAAATTTGGAATTGCTTTCAATGAAGCTTCAGGAAAAAGATTGATAAGATTTGAAGGAAATGATGATGAACTCATGAGATATGCAGTTGAAAATGCAAAAAATGTGGGAGCAGGGCATTTCTTTATTATAATGCTGAAAAATGCATATCCGATAAACATTTTGAACAGGCTTAAAGAAACTCAGGAAATATTGAATATTTTTGCAGCTACATCAAACCCGTTGAAAGTTATTATTGCAATTGAAAATGATTCAATTGGAGTTCTAGGTGTGATGGATGGTCAGGTACCTGTTGGGGTAGAAAAAGATGAGGATAAAAAAGAAAGAAAAGAATTTTTAAGGAAGATAGGATACAAGCTATAAGATGTTATACAAATCCATTTATGATATAGAATGGAAATATTACGATCTGTTATACGGGAATTTTACAGAGGATATAGAATTTTATAAAAAAATAATTGAAAATGGCGATGTACTTGAACTAATGTGCGGAACTGGAAGAATAGCCAACGAATTATCTAAGATTACAAAAGTTTGGTGCCTGGATATAGATGAAAGGATGATTGAAATAGCATCTAGAAAAAATTCAGAATTAAATTGTATTGTTTCAGATGCAAGAAATTTTTATCTTGCAAAAAAATTTGATTATATTATTATACCACTGAATTCTATTTTGCTCTTTCCCGCAAATGAAAAGAAAGATATATTATCAAAAGCTGCTGATCATTTAAAGGATGATGGAAAAATAATAGTTGATATGATACCGCCTGTGGACCTTGAAGAATCAGTTGTTTACCTGGGCGATCATAAAGTAAATGGTGATAAAGAAATCTGGAGATTTTTTGTTCCTAACTATTCAGAAGATATGAGGATACTTAATTTAACATATTTTTATGACATATTTGAAAAAAATTCTTTCAGAAGGGATTCGGCTGTTCTTACTCTATATCTTGAAAACCTGGAGGATATGAAAGTAATAGTAAATAAAGCCGGACTTTCTATCGACCAGGTTTTTGGAAATTATAACATGGAAGATTATAATCCTGAAAGTAGTGAAAGATTGATACTCATAATAGGGCTGAAATAAATGAAAGAGGAAAGGATCATTGAGGTCATAGATTCACTAATTGAGGATAATGAAATAATGCCTGTAATAGTTGAAGGAAAAAGGGATGAAATTGCTCTGAGAAAGATCGGATTGAAGGGTGAAATTTTAAGATTTAACCTTGGCATGTCAATGACGGGCTTTTGTGAATTCATAATTCAAAATTATAAAAAAGTCATTCTACTTTTTGATTGGGATAGAAAGGGGAACAATCTTTTAAGTTCCATGGAAAAAATTCTAATTTCAAATGGTGTAATGTGTGATACTGAAAAAAGAAATGAAATTCAATCAATAGTTGGGAATTCCATACGCAGTGTTGAAGAAATATATCCATTTTACATACTGTCGCTTGAAAAGCTCACGCTCAAGAATTTCAAGCGCAGTCCTAAAATAATCAGAAAATGATCTCTCATCACCACTTGATTTTTTAATCTATTACCTATGAAAAAGAATTTAGTTTTCCTTGAAACGATTTCAGATAAATATTCATATTCTTAAAAATTCTAAATTTGATAATATATCACCAAAGCGAGAAGGATTGTGCCATTATTATCAATGCTATAATGATTAATAGCATATAAAAAAAGTTTTATATCGAATCCTTAATCTGAAAATATTTCTTAAAATTTTGCATCTTTGTAATTAAAGCATTATCGACTTATTCGTATCTTTTATTTAAAAAAATAAAAATTATTTTAAATTTTAGCGTGAAAATTTTATATAAAAAAATGTAATATCCCTGACCTGATCAACATAAATTGTTATATCCGGATTTTCAAGATTTACCTTTTTATCATTTAAATTTTTTAATAATAAATCGCCAATTTTTCTATTTTCATTCATGGAACCTTTTCTTTTTGATCTTACAGCAAATGTTTTAAACTCCATGCCTTTTAAAATTTCTACCATATCATTGTATTTATGAAAAATATATGCTTCAGGACCATCAATATATGAATCTGAAAAAACAAGTAATCTGTTATCCTGATCCTTGTAGATAAATTGACTATTTGCTTTTAAAAAATAATTCTTTAGTTCATTTACTTTTTTGTGTAATTCATTTCTGTTTTTAAAATAAAATATTTTAACATACATTTTTATCTAATATGGCCAAGTGTAAATGATCCCATTATTATTCCACTCTTCGATGGCGTTATTTCAATCCATGACCTGCTCTGAACTTCAGTTATGCCCTTTACCTGAAGATATACCTTTCCTGCCTCAGTCTTAAATTCTATTGCGCCGTCCATAAGATATGAAACCATCTGTATCGTATTTTCCTCATGGAGACCCTTTTCAAGAAGATAAAGTGAAACAGCATTTTCCTTCTTTCTCTTTGTTGTAAATGGTTGAAGAAACTTTAGGACTAGCTGTGCATCGGCAAATGTAAGTATTGTTGAAAGTGTGAAAAATGCTAGTCGATAATACCTTGCCATTTCCTTTATCTGCGAAACCATTGTTTCAGCAGCATTCATAATACCATTCAAATCCGTCTGTGATTCAAGATATATTACACCCGGTATTGCAGATTTTTCACCTATTGTTCTAGAATATGCATCCACATATTTAACCAACCCTTTTTCAACATAGGATTTCCATGTTGGGAGCACATAATTCATCTCCTCCTCAAAAATGTCTACTGTTTTATCAACGAGAATCACCATTGCAGGTATCCCTTTTTTTACACCCTCGGCTAAAAATGAATAAACAAGAACTTCCTTACCGCTGTAAGATGGTCCGTAAACTATAATATTGGAGCCAATGGGAAAGCCACCAAATGTTAGATCATCCAGCCTTCTTGTACCAGTTCTTACCTTTTCTTCACTTATTTCCTTTACAATTTCTTCCTGGGCCATTGCTATTTCCTTGTCAATGAGACCCTTTTCTTTTGCTTCTATTTCCCTTTCCATTTCCTGCAGATATTTCTCCTTTTGCCTCAACTGCGCTTCCTTTCTTTTGACCAGTTCATTGAGATCCTCTATTTTATGCTCTTGTTCAAGTTTTTTTAGCTCTTCAATTTCAATTCTCTGATTTTCCATCTCCCTGATCTGCTCCTGTAATTTCTTTTCCCTGAAAAGAATATCCTGCTCCCTTCTTGCATATTCTTCATCCTTAAATTTCATTGTTTGTTTTAAGTCACTTAGTGCCTTATCCAAGGTTTCCATCTGTGTTTTCAACTGCTGATTCTCTGACCTTAGCCTTTCAAGTTCCTTTGCGGTATCAATATCTTTTTTAAGAACCTCTTTCCCGGCTACCAAAATCTCTATTAAATTGTTAAGCCTTTTTATTTCTTCTTTCAACCCATTGTTTTCTTCAATTAGAGTTTGATACTTCGATTCATCAACCCTTACTTCGTCTACATTTAAATTTTTAATTTGATCTTCCCTTATAGACAATTCCTTGAACTGCTTTTCAAGCAAAAGTTCTTGCTCCTTTAACTTAAGTTCATATTCAGCCAGATTTTTTACTTTTTCATTCTGCGTAGATATCCAGTCCTGCCAGATCTCCTTTTGCATCTTTAACCTGTTTTCGGCACTTTCAAGCTCAAGCTTAAGCTGACCGTTCTCTTCAATTATTTCCCTTAACCTTAAAAACAGGTCATCAATGTTTTCAACACCTAGGATCTTTGAAATTTCTTTTAATTTATTTTTAATCTCTGTCGTTTCAATTTTCAATTTGTTCATTTCAAGTAGAAGTTCAGTAATTCTTTCAGAATATTCAGAGACCTTTTCAATTATGTTTTTTGATCTCTTTATATCACCAATTACGTTAATTTCCTGAAGAACCTTTGCGTATAATTCATCTAATTTATTTTTTATTTTTTCAGTTTCATTTAACCTTTCGCTTAATTCTCTTGTTCTTTCTTCAAGAAGCAATGTTTGCTCATCCAGCTTTTTCTTTATTTCCTCCATACTTGAAACTTTTTCTAATGGGATTTCCATTGAACCATTTAAATTCTCACCTATTTTACTTATTTCTTCTTTTTCTCCCTTTATCCATTTTTCCATTTCTTCTATTTCTTTTGAAAGAGAATTATATCTTGCATTTATATCCTCATCTAAAACATTCAATATTAGATTTGCAAGTAACTTATCATATTCTTCCCTTGTGTATTTTTTACCACATTTTTTGCAAACAAGCGTTACTTCGTCTATTTCTCCCCCACACTCTGAACAATTTACCATTTTACTTGGATGCAATTCTTAAAATATTATTTCCTCTAACTATTACCACGCCTAATTTTCTTACTGATTCATTCATCCTTTCTTCTGTATCATTAATTATTAAATTCATATATTCATCATAGCCTATTAAAACACCTTCAAGAATTCTGCTATCCTTCATAAGCATTGAAATACGCTTGTTCATGAATTCTTCTATTACTTTTATGGGCATTGTCATCTTTTTCACCTCAATTATTTGGATAAGGCCCCCTCTCATCAGGGCCAGAATCATCATCGTTGAAAACAATCTGTACAAGATCTCTCATCAATGATTTTAACTCTTCAACCTCTTTCCTAAGCCTCTCAACTTCCACATTAAGCTTTTCTACATCATTATTCTTTTTCATTTAAACACATCCACCATTATGGAATATTTTTTACCTTTATTTTAATGTTTCCGTAATATGATGAAATTTTCCTCGTTTCCTTTCTTCCACACCTTTCACAATATAGATAATTTTCCATTTTAACAAGTGGGCCACGGCATTTCATGCATAATCCTTTGACAACGCCTAGCTGTGGTTCGGCTGTTGTGAGCTGCAATGATGGTTTAGATTTGATCACTTTTGCCCTAACAATATCTCCTATTCTGAACATTTTTCCCACTTCTTCAACATATCTGTCTGATATCTTTGAAACATGTATGATTGCATCCTGCTTTCCACCCAAAATTTCCCTCTCAACACCCTCAATTGCAACTACTGTTACTAAAGCAAAATCGTTGTAAAGTTCCTGAACAACACCGTAAACAATTTCTCCTACCTTTAACATTGGAAGATTTGATATTGGTTTTATATTAACGGTCATATGTTTTTCATCAATATGAAGCAATCCATACAGACTTGCATATATCTTACCATCAACCTCAGTAACATTTTGACCTGGAACGTACTCCTCAATCGTACCTAAAAATTCACCTGGAACCACTACCTTTTCCATACTATTGTATCACCTTCACCACAAACAGTGTTACACCCATTTTTCTTATTTCACTTTTGTGGAATTTAAAGGTGTAAGGTAAATTAAACTTATAATTTTTTTCCATAATCAATTTTCCTTTACCTTCTATAACCTTTAGTACATGGGTTCTTGCTTCTGAGCTTTGGAGCAAATAGAATATTTTCGATCTTTCAAGTGATTTCATAATAAAAGGCAAATCTGCACCCCTTCTTTGAAAACCGAACGGAGGGTTTTCTATGACTGTATCAACATTGTAATTGAATTTATTAACATCCATGTTAAAAAATTTTACGTCAATACCAAGCTTCTCACAGTTCATTTTTGCAATTTCAATTGCATCTGGATCTATTTCAACGCAAGATACATATTCTGCACCAAGGATCTTTGCACCTATTGCAAAAATACCGTTTCCACATCCAAAATCGGCCACAACTTTATTTTTAATATCTTCTTTTGCAATAATAAGGATATCAGCAGCAATTTCTGGAGGTGTTGAATACTGTTCTAAAAGTACTTTTGGCTCTCCTATCAAATCCAACTTTGAAAGGATTAACGAAAGTTCCTTTTTGCTTATTGCTTTCACCTTGATTCCTTTATACCATAAGTATCAAAAATATTTATGATAGATCTTGCATAATTAATAGACTCCCTTTGTGAAAATCCTTTTCTAATCATTATATCCACAATATTCTTGTAAGCTCTTTGCCATTTCCATGTACTTCTTACATAATAAGTCTTTATAAGAACCTCTAGAATATCATTTTCAATGTCCAGATTAAAGTTTTCCTTTATCCTTGTTTTCCAGATTTTATAAATGAAACCCGGGATAATCACTGGTTCTGCATTTTTTTCTTCCAAAGATTCTTTCACAGAACTTTGATAGTTTTTCTTTATAAAAATCTTTCTTAATTTTTTTATTTATAATTCAATATAATATATAAATTGATTCCTTAAAAAATTTTTTATTCAAAGAATGCTTTTTCATTTCATGAATGAATGGTTTGGTGAATTTCAAACTGAAGATGTTATGCTTTCAATGAAATATACTAAAAACATTTTACATAAAAAGTCAAAATTCCAGGAAATAGATCTTATAGAGAATAGCACTTATGGAAGAGTTCTATTCATAGATAAAACATTCCAGCTGACTGAAAAAGATGAATTTATTTACCATGAAATGCTTGCGCATATTCCATTATTCTCGCATGAAAATCCTGAAAAAGTATTGATTATTGGTGGGGGGGATGGTGGTCTTGCAAGAGAATGCTTAAAGCACAATATTAAAAAAATTTACCTAGTTGAAATAGATGAAGATGTTGTAAATATTTCAAAAGAATATTTACCGGGTATCAGTTCCTCATTTCAGGATAAAAGGCTAAAATTGTTTATAGATGATGGTTCAGAATTTATTAAAAAAACTGATGAAAAATTTGATGTTGTTCTTGTTGATTCAACTGATCCTGTTGGACCTGCGAGTGTACTTTTTGAAAAAGAATTTTATAAAAATGTAAAGAACATTTTGAACGAAAATGGCATCATTGGAACGCAATCAGGATCACCTTTTTTATATCCTGAGCATTTAAAAAAGGCTTACTTCAATATGAAAAATGTTTTTAAATTTGTTGATGTATATACGGCAACCGTACCTACATATCCAGGTGCTATCTGGAGTTTTACGTTTGCATCTGAAAGAAAAATTTCAAGGAAAAGGGATGTTAATATACCCACTAAATATTATACAAAAGAAATACATGACTGCAAATGCTTTCCAGCATTTGTAAATCAATTAATTGGTTAATGAACCTTCCATTCCTTTTTCTTTTCTTCTAGCATTTCTTCGTGCTTTGGCCCAAGTTTATAGGCAAGAATCTCAAGATCTTTTAATTTTGATATGAATTTAGATTTGCTGTCAGAATTCAGATATTTAAAAAATTCTCTGCTCTTCTTTATTGAATCATATGTATAGTACAAGCCTGCAATGGTCATAGCTAGGGAAATGACGAAAATCCAGTAAATCCAATCACCCACATATCTGTTGAATGATGACACATAGTTAGGTGCCAAATTTGTGGCAAAAATACCATAAATTGAGAAAATAAAGAATACTAAACCCAAAACTAAAAGAACAATAGAAATGTAAATAATGTATTCTCTCCATATTTTCAAGTTCATGTTTTTAAGAAAATGAATTCGTATATTTTATCTTTTTTACTGAATTTTTTTCAAAAAAGATATGAATTTATTAAAGGCATCAGATCTATGAGAGAACCTATTCTTTTCAAATATATCCATTTCTGCAAATGTTTTACTTGAATTTAATGGCATAAAGATCGGGTCATATCCAAAACCATTTTTTCCCCTTTCCTCAAGGGTTATTTTACCCTTTACCTGACCCTTAAAAATATTTATATTATTGCCATCATAATATCCTATAACAGCATAAAAATCTGCTTTCCTGTCATCAATGCCATCCATTAATTTCAAAATTCCTTTATTACCTATTTTTTCTTGAATGTAAGATGAATAGGGTCCAGGAAAACCTTTCAGTGACTTTATAAAAAGGCCTGCATCTTCAAGGAAGAATGGTGGTGCTACAGTTTCTTTCACAAATCCTATGGAAAATTTAACAACATCTTCTAAATTGTCCGCCTGTAATTCAAAATATTCCAAATTTACCCATTCAAGATCAATGGAATATTCTTTAAATTTTTCATTATATTCAATATATTTATTTTTGTTATGTGTCACTATTTTCATGAATATCTCCTCCTTTTTTCTATTTCTGACAACCTTTCTACTATTTCTTTTGCGTTTTTATTTTCATTAGAATAGCTTTCAAGGATAGTGTTAAAATCATTGATATATTCAGAATGTGCGCTCTTAAAAGATTCTTTCAAAAGGTGAAGATCTGTTCCAAGGTCCTCTATGCCAGCATCAATCTCGCCCATTGAAAAATCTATTACATATATTTCATCGTTACTTAAAATAATATTGCTTGTTGTTAAATCCCCATGTGATATCCTATTTCTATGAAGAATGCCTACAATTTTACCAAGATCATTGCATATTTTTTTCCTCATATTTTCATCCAAATAATTATATATTTTTCTTAAATCAGTGCCTTTGATCATTTCCATTTCTATCGAAAATGATGAAAGATCAATGTCAAGAATGTATGGCGCTCTTATTCCAATTTTCTTCACCTCATTTAATATTCTTGATTCCTTTTTTGTCCTTTCCTTCCTCAAAAAAAGGTCTAGTTCATCAATCCTGTAAGGTTTTGGCAACCTTATCTTTTTAATGGTATCAAAACCAAGATAACTTGATTTTTCTATTTTTGCCTCAGCGCCTGGGAATTCAATATAATCCCTATAATGCATTTTCTCATTTACCCAGGTGGCATCAATTGAATCAGCCCTGAATTTTTGGTCTACAAATGTGTCTTTAATTTCCATCCTTATACCACTTTCATACATGATTTTTCCAAGATATCCTATCATAACGCCGTTATCTACACAAAGATCCGGCGGTGGTACAAAAATGCTCGTTCCCCTTTCCATGCCCATTATTTCAAACATTTCCCTGAGCCTTTTATTTCTTGCTACACCACCTGTTAGAAGTATCTCATCCTTGTTCAGGTGAGCAAGAGCCCTCTCACTCACTTCTGCCATCATGGCAAAAACAGTTTCTTGAAGAGAATACGACAAATCTTCAATGCTTGCACCATTTTTTTTGTGCACTAAAACAGCGGTTAATATTCCAGAAAATGATACATCCATTCCCTTTATTGAATATGGTAGTTGATAATACTTTGATCCCTTTTTTGCAAGTTCCTCTACTTTTGGACCACCAGGAAATGGTATTCCAATCTCCCTTGCAAATTTATCAAGCAAATTTCCGATGCCTATGTCCAGCGTTTCTCCAAATACCCTGTACCTGCCATTGGCATATGAAATTATTTGTGTATTTCCACCGGATAAATATGTCATGATTGGATCTTCTGCACTGGTGGTTAATTTTCCTATTTCAAGATGTGCTATGCTGTGGTTAACACCCATAATGGGTATTTTTAACTTCAGGGATATTGTTCTGGCAGCCGTTGCGACTGTTCGTAAACATGGTCCTAAGCCAGGTCCTTTTGAAAATGAAACAAGTTCGACATCTTTTAAATTAATTTTTGCTTTTTCTAGAGCTTCATTTAGGGCGGGAATAAATTCTTCAGAATGATGAATTGCAGCCTCCCTTGGATGTATTCCCCCCTCCTTTGGAATGAGCATCTTCATTACGTTGGCCAATATTTTGGTATCGTCAAGTATGCCTATACCCAGCGTATGTGCAGTGCCTTCAATTCCTAATACAATCATTTTGAATGGATTAATTCTTATGTTTTTAAAATATTTTCCTTTAATTATTCATGAACAAAGAAGAATCAAAAGATTTATTTATTGTTATATGAATTACCCCATTGAGCCGTGGTAGCTCAGCAGGGAGAGCGCCAGACTGAAGATCTGGAGGCCGCCGGTTCAATCCCGGCCCACGGCACTAAATGATTTTGTATTTAAAAAATAAAAAAATTATTTATAAAATTTAAAAGGTGAAATATAGTCACCATATTTTGATTTTGCATCCATCAGCCTTTTCCTTTCCATATCAAGTTCTGTGAGTATTTCTTCAGGTGTTGTATTGATGCCTTCATATATCTTCCTAATCCTTTCATTCTTCGCTAACAATTCCGGAATTCTTATTGTGAACTGACTCTCGTAATCTTCCCTTTTATAATCCTTTTTAAGAACATCTTTGAATATTGGTACCAGGTCTTCATATCTTGGTATGAAACCTATGGGTGTTTCAACAGCATCAAGTTCATCATTGGCCCTGCGTTCCATCCATTTTAACCAAGCAACTTTGTCCGTTTTATCGTTGAGGAAATTACCATCCTTTCCCCTTAGGAAATAGTTAACAGCAAATATTTTTGGTACTTTCTTCAATTTTTTCTGGAATTGTATATAATTTTGTAGATACTTTCCTAGATCAACGGATAAGAATTCCATGATTGACATTGCATTGAACGTCCTTACTCCCTCTTTTCCTATAGTGGCAGCAGTAGATTCAGATTCTATGGATGCACCCTTCAAAACACCATAATTCCATGAAAATGCCTCGCAAAGAGGAGGCCAGGTATCGCTATCCCTTCCACCATAAATAATTCCACCCACGCTAACACCATTGGAATTTTCTAAGGCATCTAAATCAAGGTTTGGAAAATTTTTGAGCCTTACAGTAAATCTTGCATTTTTATGTGATGGTGGTATCTCCTTACCCTCTGCATCTTTTTTACCTTTCCACCACTCTCCACTATGATTTTCACCCGAATCAGGGATAGGTTCATCCATCCCGTTCCAGTATGGCTTGCCTTCTGAAACAAGAACATTTGAAAATATAATTTCAGAATCGCTATGCAAAACATCCCATATAATTGGATCATCCTTCTGATTTATGCCCTCAATTATTCCGAACACACCGTTTTCTATGTTAATTGCTCTTGGTATTCCATCCATTACCTTTATGAATACTAGATCATCACCAATAAGCCTTTCTCCAGGAACCATGCAAGTTGATGTTTTACCGCACATGGATGGAAATGCACCAGTAAAATATGTTATCCTTCCATTCGGTCCATTTACACCCATAAGGAACATGTGCTCTGAAAGCCAGCCCTCTTCCACAGCTTTGTTTATGGTTATTCTGAAACCAGGCTTCTTTAAACCTACTGAATTACCTGCATACTGTGTATTAATAGCATATCCTGTTTCATTTTCAAGATCAAAATAAATCCTCCTGTTTTTAATATTCTTGCTTGTTTTTCTCTCATCAAGTTCACCTTGGGAATGCACAAATTTAAGAAATTTTAAATTTTCTTTTTTCTTAAATATGTCATAAGCATTCCTATAGAGCATCAACTCACTATGCATCACATAAGCTGAATCCGTTATTTGTACAGCCAATTCAGAAAACTTTGAACTTTTTGGCCCTAGTGAGAAAAAGCCTATAAACATTGTTCTATCTTTCATCTGATCCTTCATCAAACCATGTATTTCCTGTATGCCTTCATCCCTTTGCATTACATTTAAAAATGGCAATTTAAGATTTTCCCTCATCAATATTTTTGTGTTTTCCTTATCCCTGGCCTGATCATAATAATTGTCAAAGTGATATGTGTGAAAGGGTTTGGCAAGTTTCCTTTCCTCATTTTCCTCCAAAGCCATTTTCCGGACTTGTTCCACATCTTCATTATTATCAGATACAACAAAAATTTTTTTAGGGTTTAGAATTCCTATGTATATTTCAATGAATTTCCAAAGTTCCTCATTATTTATGTCCTCAATCTTTTTTACCTGATCCACATCATATCTTTTTTTGAATTCTGAAAATAAGGTGTTCATAATAAGGATAATAAAAAAACATTAAAAAACTTTTTTTTATTTAATATATATTTATGAAAAAGTCCATAATTTATAAAATTTTTAATTTTTTTAAAAATAATTAGAATAATTTTCAAAAGAAAAAAGATTTATTATAGCATACAATTGCTTTATTAATGGCTTCTAAAAGAGGACTCTTTGGCACAAACGGTATAAGGGGCATAGTAAACGAAGATTTTAATAATGAATTTATAACCAGGGTTTCAAAGTCAATAGCATCTTATTTAAATAATCAAAAAAATGTGATTATAGGTCGTGATACAAGAATTTCAGGTGAAATGGTGAAGATGAATGTTATTTCCATTTTATTGTCTTCGGGTATAAATGTTTACGATGCAAGCATTTTACCTACACCATCATTGCAACTGGCATGTAAAACATACGGTTATTTTGGGATAATGATCACTGCAAGCCATAACCCACCTGAATACAATGGTATAAAATGCATTGATAATGATGGAACAGAACTTGATGAGTCAAAAGAGAATGAAATTGAGCATTTGTTTTATCAAAATAGATTTAAGAGCTTGGGATGGCAAAACATTGGAAAATATATCAGGCTTGATTCTATAAATGATAATTATATCAACAGAGTTTCATCACTTGTTGATTCTTCATCTATAATGAATTCTGGATTGAAAATTTTGCTTGATTGCTCCAATGGACCATCATACTTAACATCTCCTGAAATACTTAAAAGGCTGAATGTTAAATTCTCAACTCTCAACTGCAATCCAGATGGATCCTTCATTTCTCACAACCCTGAACCGAAGGAAGAAAATTTAAAGGATCTTATGAAATTTACAAATGGAAATTTTGACCTTGGCATTGCCCATGACGGTGATGCTGACAGAGTTGTATTTGTAGATGAGAATGGAAATTTTATACCAGGGGATAAGATCCTTGCATTGATTACAAAACATATCGTAATGTATAAAAAAGGCATTATAGTTTTACCCGTGAGCGCATCACAGTCTATAGAGCACATAGCTAACGAATATGGTTCAAAGGTTGTTTACACAAGGGTTGGAGCACCGATAATAGCCAGGAAAATGATAGAACTGAATGCAATATTCGGTGGTGAAGATAATGGTGGTCTCATATTTCCAGAGATGCAGTTCTGCAGAGATGGCGCCATGGGAATGGCAAAAATCATTGAGATAATTTCAAAAAGCGGAAAAAAAATATCAGACCTGCTAAAAGAATTGCCAGAATATTATGTTAAAAAGGGATCAGTAACCGTGGATAAAGATAAAATGAAAAGAATAATGGAAATTTTGAAATCACAGGCAAAAGGGGATAAAATCATTGACATAGATGGTATTAAAATATATGAGGGAAATTCATGGGTACTTGTGAGACCATCTGGAACTGAACCGATAATAAGGATTTATTCAGAATCAAATGAAAAAAATGATGCTGAAAGGATTTTCAACAAATATAAGAATATTGTTGAGTCAATATCTAAAGAGATTTGATCAGTTCCTCTAAGGAAGGGAAACGATTTGGTATTTTTCCCTCTTCAACAACAATTGATGCAATCTTCATGCCCATGTAACATGATTTTTTAATACCAAAATTATTTTTCATTCCAAGGTAAAAACCAGCTCTGAAAGAATCACCTGCACCTATTGTTTCTTTGGCTTTAATCGGATAGGCATTCAATGATAATTTTTCATTCTTGTTCATTAATGTACAGCCATCCTTTCCTAGAGTAATTATAATATTTTCTGCAGATTCCAACATTTTTTCTGTATCCATGAAACTTTTTGCCCTTTCATATTCATTTCTATTAAAAAATAATATTTTTGATCCTTCAACCATAGAAGTGAAAATTTCTTTAGAATACCTATAATCTATTTCCTGCCCTGGATCAAAAGCAAAGTTTCTATCCTCTCTTTCCTTTATTTTTAGATATTCTTCTGGATCACCCGTACCGAAATGAACCCATTCACCACTCGGCAAATCCTTGTAAAAAATGCCATTATCGCCCATTGGACCTTGATCAATGAACGCAACCTGCTTATTTGAATCACTGACTATAAAACAGACAGGTGAAAATCCGAACCTGTGATCTTTTAATATATTTTTTGTACTTACATTGTTTTTTTCAAGTTCTTCAATATATTCCTTTGGAAAATCAATCCCCACCTTTGCAAATATTTCAGCATCAATGCCGAGTTTGCCTGCAACAAGTGCAATATTCCGGGCTGTTCCACCCGCCCTTGTAAATGCGCTTCTTGTGAATATAGAACCTTCCTCAGGTATCCTTGGAACAGAAATTATGAAATCAACATTCAAATGGCCTAGTACTGATAGAAACATCTATTTCCACCTCGTTACTATATTTTCCCTGTTAAATATTTCAATCGTTATTTTAAACAGTATAAAATCAAAAACTATCACTATCGCCGTTAAAAAAATAAGCAAGATTGATTCAAGTGAATATATAAGCATGCTTAAAAAGAAAATAACAAGAACTGGAATAAGTATTATTGCTGAAAATTGCTGGCTTGACCTTGGATCTATGGCTCTTGATGAAAATAAAAGCGTAAAAAGAATCATTAACACTGTTGAAAAAGGGATGAAAAGTATTACAACAATGAACCATGGAATGTTTGGATAAATTATGTAACCGTAATTATAAGTGATAAAATCGGAAAATACAGAATATATTGCAATAACAGCATATGTAATACCCAGGGTTGGTACAAGAGGTGCAAGCAGCTTACCTAGGAAAAACTCTCTATCGTCTATAGGTGTTGCAAGTATTGGTTCTATTGTTTTCTGCTGCTTTTCACCAACAATACTGTATGACGATATGGTTGAAGCGAGAGAGAGAGGGACTATTGAAAGAAAAATTAAATAGTTCATGGATAGGTAATAGAATATTTTTCCCTTTGAACTGTAAGGTATTGAATTCAGAGTACTGTTTAAAATATTTGGAACACCATTCACAGATCCAAGATTAATATATGAAAAATAAAGAATGAAAAGGAGTATTGCAAGAAAAATTACTGGGAAAATTATAATTGAATATTTGACCGTTCTCAATGTCATAATTTCCCTTAGATCCTTTCTATACATGATTAAAACATTCTTGATATCCATTATTTTACCATCTCCATATAAATTTCTTCAAGACTATGGTCTTCCCTGTAAACGTATAGAACATCAATGCCTGAATTGACAAGAGCTTTCACTATTGAAGGGCTCCTCTCCACATTTATCAAATAAATTTTATTTCCATCTATGCTGAAATTCAGGTTAAGCCCTGATAAAATACTTCTAACTTTGCTTTCTTCGCCCTCAAATTCAATTATTATTTTCCTTCCAAATATTCTACCCTTAAGTTCATCAGGTGTGCCTATATCAATAATTTTTCTGTTAAGAATTGCAACCCTGTCACATACCTCCTCCGCTTCATTCAAATTGTGCGTACTCAGAAAAATTGTTTTTCCTTGACCTTTCAAATTTTTTATAAATGACCTAACAACATTGGATGTTTCAGGATCAAGTGATGCTGTTGGCTCATCCAGATAAATATAATCAGGGTCGTGAATTATGGATCTTATTAATGCGAGCTTTTGCTTCATTCCTTTGGAAAATGTTCCAACAGGTTGAAGCCTTTGATCCCAAAGACCAAACATTTTGAAATAGAATGAAATTCTTGAATTGAGTTCATTTTCATCTATACCATAAAGTTTTGAGAAGAATGATATGTTTTCAACAGCGTTAAATCTTTCATAAAAACCAGGACTTTCAGTTAAAAGGCCACTAATGCTCCTTATGTATTTTTTATCATTTTTTAAATCATGCTCATCTATATAAATTTCACCTGATGTTGGTTCTATTATGCCGGTAAGGATTCTTATGGTGGTCGTTTTTCCGGCTCCATTTGGACCCAAATAACCGAATATTTCTCCTTTGCCAATCTTAAAATTAATGTTGCTTAGAACGGTATTTTCGCCAAATTTTTTCTCCATGTTAATTACTTCAATCATTTTCATTCAATTAATTTTAATTTGAATTTAAATCTTTTCTTGATAAAAAAACAAAGTTTAATAATATGATAAGTTTCTTGATAATCCTTAATGGATGGCTTTTTATTAACCGAAAATGGAAAAGTGTTTGAAGGAAAGCTTTTAGGATCTCATTTTCCTCGTACAGGTGAACTCGTTTTTACAACGTCAATGCAGGGATATACCGAGAGTGTTACAGACCCTTCTTATGCCGGCCAAATTTTAATCTTTTCATTTCCTTTGATCGGGAATTATGGTTTTTATCCAGAACACATGGAATCTTCAAATGTTTGGGTAAATGGAGTAATTGCACTTGAAATCTACGAAAACAGCAATTTTATAAATTTCCTTGAAATGAACAATGTTCCGGTACTTACAGGAATAGATACAAGAGCACTAATTAGAGA
>ERZ1669250.25-NODE-25-length-92172-cov-44.295667_pt1 | contig 92172 bp, 103 predicted proteins | sample MGYA00579295_ERZ1669250 | MGnify/ENA primary metagenome ERZ1669250 (study PRJEB41166, sample SAMN08046056) | hot springs metagenome | biome: hot spring; feature: acid hot spring; material: thermophilic sediment; isolation source: thermophilic sediment from acid...
TCTAAAACATAAAGGGTGTGGTAAAATATTTAGATATGGGATATTGGAAAGGATTAATACATCAATACAAAGAATATCTGCCAGTTTCTGAGAAAACGCCTATTATCACGCTATACGAAGGCAACACTCCTCTTATAAAAGCTCAAAGAATACCAGATATGTTAAAAGTAGGGGTGGAGCTTTATTTTAAGTTTGAGGGTTTAAACCCTACTGGTTCTTTCAAGGACAGAGGTATGACAATGGCCATATCAAAAGCGGCTGAATCTGGTAAAAGAGCTGTGATATGTGCATCCACTGGAAATACATCAGCCTCAGCCGCCGCTTACGCCGCAAGAGCTGGTATGAAAGCTTTTGTAATACTTCCAAAAGGCGCTGTAGCTCTTGGTAAATTATCTCAAGCTATTATATATGGTGCTAAGGTTATAGCTCTTCTTGGAAATTTTGACGATGCCCTTTTTATAGTAAGAAAGATAGGTGAAATTTTGCCAGTAGAGGTTGTAAACTCTGTAAACCCATACAGGATAGAAGGTCAAAAAACCGCTGCTTTTGAGATAATAGACGCTTTAGGCGATGCTCCAACCTATCATTTTATACCAGTAGGCAACGCTGGCAACATAACAGCCTATTGGAAAGGCTACAAAGAATACCATGCTCTAGGAAAATCAAAAAAATTGCCAATTATGATGGGATATCAAGCAGAAGGCTCAGCCCCTATAGTAAAAGGCTATCCTATAAAAAACCCTCAAACCATAGCAACAGCTATAAAAATAGGTAACCCTTACAGCTGGAGAAACGCAATCCAAGCTGCCAAAGAATCAAACGGTAAAATTGACGCTGTCACAGACGATGAGATACTCTACGCTTACAACCTTGTAGCTTCTTGTGAAGGCATATTTTGTGAGCCAGCATCGGCAGCTTCTGTAGCTGGTTTTATCAAAAGCGCTAAAGAAGGCATTTTCAAAGAAGGCGATGTGGTGGTATGCACTTTAACTGGTTCTGGTCTAAAAGACCCAGATACCGCTATGAAATCAGCTCAAACCCCTACAGAAGTACCACCAGATTTAAATCAAGTGCTAAGCCTTATAGATATTTAGGTTCATAGTCTTTCTATTACTATATCCCCATAGTGTTCTTTTTGATAGATATTTGCATATTTGTCGTATTGTATAAACATAAGGGCTGTGAATTGGACCGTAGCTTTGTCTTTTTCCATGATTTCAGAAAAATAAAACTTTGGTTTTTGCTCAACGGTGGTTTTAATATGCTCTATCACATCTTTTAGGATAGATTTATGAAGCGGGATTTTACGTTTTTTGGTAAAACTGTATTTCCTTTCCTTTGTGAGCGTATATTTTCTTCTTTCTCTTAGAGCTTTTACATCAGAGGGTTGTTCTTGAATGGGCTCAGAAGGTTGTTCTTGAGATTCATCGTACATCTGGACAAGTTCTTTTAACGTAATTCTTTGACGATGTATCTTTGGTTTTGGAAAAAGGATTTCAAGCTTTTTTTTAAATAAAAACGTGGCCGCAGAAAGAGCGTTAGCTGGTATCCTCATATCAAGAAGCTCCATATTTCTTATTTGCTCTATATAAAGCTGGGCCAAACTTGCTATATCTATGCTCCACGGGTCGATTTTACCTTCTTCCACAAGGGGTATCAAAAGACTAAAAGGATGGTCTTCTGGAAGCTTAAATTCCATTTATATACCCTTCCACAAACCTTTTCAGAGCTTCTTTATCACCGTCGTAATCGTATATTATATTTTCCAAAGGCTCATCTATGTTGCCTATTTTTATCTTTGGAAAAGCCATATACTTAAAACCTTCTAGTATTATTAAATCGTAATCTTTAAAAAAAGCTATAGCTTCATCGACAGTTTTTGGCTTTTGATACAAAACAAAGGTATCTTTTGACAAAATAGCGCTTTGATGGTTTAAAGAAAGTATTCTGGCGCTGTCAGAGTTTTCTTTATCAAAAACTGCGTGCCCCTTGGGGTCATGTTTTAAATATGCTATTTTATAGGTTTTTCCAAGATTTTCTATGAGATATTCTATAAGAGTAGTCTTGCCGCTGTTGTGATATCCTACAAAGGATATAACCTTCATAAAGATATCTCTGTGCCTATGCCCTCTTTTGTAAAGACTTCTATAAGGATTGAATGTTTTATTTTACCATTTATTATATGCACTTTTCTAACACCTCTTAATATGGCGTCCACCGCCGATGTAATCTTTGGTATCATACCTTTTGTAATGGTACCATCTTCTATAAGTTCTTTGTATTGGTTTTTTTGTATAGAAGATATGGTCTTACCGTTTTTATCGAGAATGCCGTCTGTGTCTGTAAGAAAGATAAGTTTTTCTGCTCCAAGCTCACAAGCTATCTCGGTAGCTGCCATATCTGCGTTTATATTGTACATTTGGTTGGTTTCTGGTTCTATACCAATGGGTGCTATCACTGGAGTGTAATCGCTTTGTATTAGTTCTCTTATTAGCTTGGTGTTTACAGCTTTTACTTTTCCCACAAAGCCTATATCTTCGTTGTCTTGATAATACTTTGTACATACGAGTAAGTTTCCATCCACGCCAGAAAGTCCGATAGCCCCGTGCATATTTGACATCTCTTTGTTTAACATAGCTACTATATCTTTGTTTAGCTTACCTATAAGCACCATCCTAGCCACATCTAAAGACTCTTTATCGGTTTTTCTTATACCGTTTATAAACTCTGTTTGTATGTTTAATCTATTTAACATATTGGTGATATCTTTACCGCCACCGTGCACCAACACCACCTTTATGCCTACATATCTTAGAAGAGCTATATCTTTTGCAAAAGAATGTTTTAGCTCCTCTTCTTCCATTGCAGCACCACCATATTTTACAACAAAAATCTTGCCGTAAAAATCTCTTATAAATGGAAGTGCCTCTTGGAGTATGGAAGCTTTTTCTAAAAGGTTCTCCATATTAAAAGCCTCAATGAAGTTTTTTCTGAACAGACATTATAACAGTTTCAGATAAAGAAGGATGTGTATACATACACCTTGATAAAAACTCTACATCTTTACCAGCTTTTACTACATGAACGATTTGATGGATAAGTTCTCCGGCTTCTGGTCCTAGTATCTCTGCTCCAAGTATTTCTTTGGTGTTGGCATCGTATATAACCTTTGCATACCCTTCTGGTTCATCGTCTATTATAGCTTTTGGATTTTTTACGAAAGTAGCAGTTCCTACTTCATAATCAAGTTCCATATCTTCCGCTTGGTCTATATTGATACCAAAAGAGGCTATCTCATGTGCAGAGTATATAATCTTTGGCACCAACCTATAGTCAAGTTTTTCTGCATCGTTGTTTATGTGAGCTACCGCTGTTCTTCCCTCATACATAGATTTATGAGCAAGCATCAAAGAAGACGTGATGTCTCCACAAGCGTATATGTGGTCTACTGATGTTTTTGCGTATTCATCTATTTTTACAAAGCCCTTTTCGGTAAGAGCTATGTCTGTATTTTCAATACCTATGTCTTTTGTGTTTGGAGCTCTTCCGACAGCCTCTAAAATGATATCGTATTCTATGGTGGTGCCGTCTTTTAAAATGGCTTTTCGTTTGCCGTTTTCTTCTTCTAAATTTACAATGGTGTTTGAAGTAAATATCTTTACTCCTAAGCTTTTAAGCTTTTTGCTAAGATAAGAAGCGCTATCCTCTGATTCTGATGGTATTATTCTCCTTGAGATATCCACCAAATAAACATCTATATCGTACATTTTAAAAATATAAGCAAATTCTACACCCACCACACCAGCCCCTACTATTAAGACGGATTTAGGCCTTTCGGTGATACCCCATATGGTATCGGTGTTGTATATTTTAAACTTTGTTTTATCGTAGTGAAGTATGCTAACAACGGAAGAACCAGTAGAAAGAAGTATGTATTTGCCTTTTACAACATCTCCTTTGGTGGTTTCTATGGTGTTGTTGTCTTTAAATCTACCTTTTCCGTAGTATATGTCCACTTTTAAGCTTTTAGCATAAGCTTTAAAACTCTCTCTTATATCAGAAACAGCGTTGTCTCTATTTTCTTTAAAAGCAAGCCAGTCTATATCTTGGCTGTTTATTTTTATGCCGTATTTTATGCCCCTTGAAAGATGCTCCATGAGTTTAGCACCAAATCTCATGTATTTAGATGGTATGCAACCTCTATTTAGACAGTTTCCGCCTATAGTTTTCTCGGATATGTCTATCATAGCTACGTGCATGCCGTATCTTTTAGCGTGGAGCATAGCCTCATAGCCACCAGACCCTGCTCCAAATATAACCAAATCATATTCCTTCATCTTCCTTACTCCTATTGTTTTTGCTATCTTTAATTTTATTCTTCCTTCTTTCTTTGTAAACCTCTTGTCTTATGTCCTTAATCAATTTTTTATATCTATAAAACACTCCAGGGGTTTTAATAGGAAGTTTGTAATACTTCTCTAACATAAGCATAATATCTTCTGTGGTAAGGTATTTTTTGTTGGTAATAAGAGATTTGATGTACTTATATATCCTTGAATCTTTTTTCATTGGGCTATTTAACTACCACACATTTATAACTGTTTATATACTTTTTATAAACATTTTCTATATCGGTTTTTGTAATTGATTTGATCATGTTTTCATACTCAAAAAACGTATCTTTGCCAAGTCCGATAAGCTCGTAATATCCCATAGTATAAGATTTGCTAAACCTTGTCTGATGCTCTAAAGAAAAGTTCCCAATTAGCTTTTGTTTGGCAAGTTCTATGTCATCGTCTTCTATTTGAAGATTTTTTATAATAGCATTTAAATCTTCCAAAGCGTTTTGGGCTTTTTCTATAGAGGTCCCTACATAAGCTATCATTTTAGAACAATAAAGATTAGTAGAAACAGAGCTACTCACCGCATAGGCATAGCCCTTTTCTTCTCTTAGGGTTTTAAAAAGAATAGAGCTCATACCGTTTCCAAGCATTGCATTTAGCACCTTAAAAGCAAAATAATCGTTCTTATCCTTTGATAACGGTGCATCGTATCCACACATTATACTAGCTTGAGCGCCACCTCTTTGTATTTCAAGTATCTCATCGCTCTCTATATTCTTACAAAAACTTATCTCTTTTGTTTGTGGGCTTTTATAAAAAAGAGAAGAAAGGCTTTTAATAGTTTCTATATCACTATCTTCCAAGTTGTCTGCTACAACGCTTATAATACAGTTGTTGTTAAGAATATCTTCGTACCTTTTTCTTATATCATCAATCGTTATAGAGCTTAAGCTTTCTTCTGTGCCTAAGTTTGATATTTCATAAGGTGTATCTTTATACAGTATTTTTCTCAAACTGTCAAACGCAAAATCAAAGGGCCTTTCTTTCCTTGATTTTATAGTAGATAAAACGTTTTGTTTTTCTATCTCAAAAGCTTCTTCTTCAAAGACGCTATCCGTAAGAACCTCTTTTAAAGTATCTACAGATACTTTTAACTTAGATTTTTTAGTGGCTATTGATATTGTAATAAAATCTGAATACGTTCTAAACCTTAAAAAGCCCCCTACAGATTCAAACACTTCGTTTATCTCATTAGAGGTTTTAGAAGAAGTTTTCTTGCCAAGCAAAGATGTTAAAAGATTGGTAGTACCTTTTTTTGGCTCATCCAAAGCCCCGCCTTTTAAAAATATGTTTATAGCCACTATATCAAAATCTGCATTTGTATTGTAGTATATGAAATTTTCCATAATTAACTCCAAGAATCGTCTTGACTTGTGTCTATATCATTACCCCAATCGTCTCCACCAGCAAAATCTATATTGTTATCCGTGTCTTGATTTATTACATCTTGGGTGCTATCTATAGGTGGTTCGTTGTAATAGTTGTTCTCTATGATAGTAGGTCCCATGCCAAAGCCTCCGCCAAAACCTCCGCTAAATATAGACCCCATCAAAGAACCCATAGCCATCATACCAAGTAAATCCATGAAAGACATTCCGCCACCCATCATGCCTGGATTTATAGGTGCTTGATTTTGGTAGTTTGGTTGAGTGTTTATGTTTTGTAGATTTTTTAAATCATCGTGGGTCTCGTAAGTATTTTTAACGCCTGTAGCCACTTCTTTTAGTTTATCTTTTAGATTTTCAAAATAAACATACGCTCCTTGTATGTCGGCTACGTTGTTGTTTTTTAGCTTTTGAAGTAAATCTATCATATTTTGCCTTATCTCATCCAATTCGTTTAGTCTATTTGAAAGGTCTTTTTTAGCTGGGTCATCGTCTTTGAGAGAGACTAAATCAATAGAAAGCTTCGTTTTAACCTTTTCAATATTCTCAAGATATAAAGTTAGTTCTTGCATAAGCTTCGTTTTTATATCTTCTTTGTTTTTTGTAGTAAGCTTGTTTGATATATACAAAAACACCGCTCCCGCTATAAGCAAAGCTCCTATCAAGAAAAATATCATAGCACCTCCAAATGTACCCTTTTTAACTTTAATGGATTTTTGTAAATTCCTCTCATAGTTTTTTAAATATCCTTTATGGGCAAAGGACTCTGAAGGATCAAGCTTTTTAGCCAAGTTTAGCTCTTGCAGAGCTTTTTGATCTTTGCCTTCAAGGTAATAAACTTGAGATAACATATAATGAGCTTTGGCAGAGTTTGGGTCTTTTTGCAACACCTCTTTTAAAAGCATCTCGGCTTTGTGATAGTGCCCTGCTTGAACTTCTTTAGCTATATCAGAAGGTGTTGGAATAGCTAACGCCACACTAAAGATAAAAAGTAAAAATAAGATAATCTTTTTCATAAATTAAATCTTTTCCTACCTATGTTAAAAGCAAAAAACACCGCAAATAAAAATGCCCCAAACATAATAAATCCCATTATTTTTAATATGATTATACCTATTGCTAAAACAACCGCCAAAATGATAATCTGATTTATCATTTTAACCCCATCTCTTTTTTAAGAGCTTCGAGCTTATCATCGACGGTACTTGATTTTTCGAGAGATTCAAATTCTTTTTCTATATCTGCTCCAGTTTGTTCATCTTCTAAGTTTTTCATAGCCTTAGCTCTTGCTTCTTCTTTTAGGACCTTTTCTTCAACGGAGTCAAGCTTTTCTTTTGCGTGAGAGTCTCCTATGCCAGTGGTTATCTCTGCAGCTTTTTCTTGAGCTTTTGCAACTTCGTATCTGGTGCCAAGTATATCTGCTTTTGATTCTAACTCCTGCTTTTTGTTTTTTAGCTCTTGTATTTTGGCTTTTAGCTCGTTTATAGAAGGCTCTAAAGCCTCAATCTGCTTTTGATAAACATCTGCTTGCTTTTTAGCCTCTTCTTCTTGTTCTAAAGCTTTTTTTGCCAAATCTTCCCTACCCGCTTGAAGAGCTTTTTTGGCTTTTTCATGCCAATCGTTAGCCTCTTCTTCAAATTGTGCTTTTTTTTGCTTTAAAAGCTCGTATTCGGCCATTACGTTTACCATGCTGGCGTTGGCTTTTTCTATTTGCTCTTCTAAATCTCTTATCACTTGCCTTGCGGTTCTTCCTGGTTCAGAAGCTCTATCAAGAGCGTCGTTTAAAGCACCTTTAATTTGAGTCATTAAATTTTCTAAAAAGCTCATAAACTAACCTCCTCTTTATTATAATCTATATCCCCTAAATAAAATATCTGTGAGTTATAAAAAACTTTTTAACTTTTCTTTTATAAACTCTTTTGACAATACACCAGTGATGTTACCATCTATATTAAAAGTCCTACAAGAGTAAGATATCTGGTCTGGAGATTTGCCTGTGTAGATATCTATACCATTGACGTATATAGATGGTGAACCCATAAATCTCACTTTTTGAGCAGTTTCCAAATCCTTTACATCTATGCTATTTATTGGTATATTTAGGTTTAGTTCCTTTAAAGCCTCCACAAGGTTGTTGTAAGTGGGTGTGGAGTTTGGACAACCTTGGAAAAATAAAAACTCTATCTTTTCTATGCTCATTTAAGCTCCTTTTTGTCAGTTTTAAAAATATTTAACAAAAGCTTGTAAGCTTTTTCTTGTATATCTTCTTCTATATCGTCTATAAAACCCATTTCGTAGAACAAAAATATACGTTCTAAAGTACCTATAAAAAGTGCGGTAGCGTATTGAGGCTGTATATTTATCTCTTCGTGATTCTTGAAAAATTCATATACAACATCTTTGGGCATTTTACCGTCTTTTAATTTTAACTCGTAGTCTATCTTAAAATAGTGAAACAAGTTTATAAATTTAAAAGCTTCTGGGTTGGTAAAAGCGTAATTCAAAAAAGCTTCTGTAAGATTCTTCAAAGCTTCTTCAAAGTTTTGGGCTTTTGATAAAGCGCTGTTTAAATGATTGTAAAAGTCTTGGGAACTATTTAGGAAAAGAGACCTTACTATTTGCTCTTTGCTATCGAAGTGTCTATATATAGCTCCCTCTGTTATGCCCACGGCTCTTGCTATATCTTTTATGGTAGTTTCTCTTATACCTTTGCTAGAAAATATTTTGAGAGCCTCGTGTAAAATTCTATTTCTTGTTCTTCTTGGCATGACTAAATTTTAGCATAAGTAAACATTAACAACAATGATATATATTTCTAGCAAATATCAATATTGCCGTATGGGCTGGCATTATATCCTCTGGTCTCAATCTTTCAGGGTTTGGTTTTAGCTTCCTAAGAAGTGTTTCAGATATTTCATAAACAAAAAATTTATCTTTTAGCGTTTCTAAAAGCTTAGAAACCTGGTTGTAAGTGGGCACCAAAAAAGATATGTTTGCGCCAGATTTAAGCTCTTTGTGAAGCTTATCAACATAGTTCCATGGTTCTTTTGTATCTATAAAAGCACAATCAAAGAAAGCATTTTCATAAGATACATCTTGATAATTTGATAGTACAAGCTTTAGTCTGTCATCCAAGAATCCAAAGGTTTTTAGGTTTTTAACGGCGCTATCGTAAGCTCTTTGATTTTCTTCGTGAGTGTAAAGAGTAGCGTCTTCTTTCATAACACTTAGCATAACGGCGCTCATCACGGCGCTTCCCGTACCAAATTCCAATATATTTTTACAAAACGGTACATTTAGCTTAAAAGCTGTATAAAAAGCATCTTTTGGATAAACTATCTGAGTTTCCCTTTTAAATCCATACTTTACTATCTCTTCAAGCGTTGGCTTTGCAACGAAAAATCCATTTATAAAGATACCTTCTTCCTTACCAATTATATCGTCATATTTTAATATATGAGATTTTACGTTGAGGCTTTCACCCTTTTTAGCTCTTTTTATATATACTTTATCGCTGTATCTTATTATAATTATATCGTTTTCTAAAATCATCAAAGAGGTGATATCTCAAAAAGAGGCTGGCCGTATTCTACCACTTCACCGTTTTCTACTAATATACTTTCTATCCTGCCTTTTATATCGCTTTCTATTTCATTCATAACTTTAAGAGCTTCTATTATACAAAGAGTCTGTCCAGGCGATACAATATCACCAACTTCCACAAAAGGTGGCGCGTCTGGAGATGGGGCTCTGTAAAATGTTCCCACCAATGGACTTTTTATAACATGATAGTTTGGTTTTGAAGGTGTTTCCTCTTTGATAGAGGATTCTGGCTTTTGTCTTGACAAATCTATTTTTCTTATTTCTTCTGAAATATTTTCTGGGATATACGTTTGCCCTTTTTCTAATTCTAAGGTAAAATCTCCAGAAGTTAATTTTAATTTTTGCAAGCTAGAATTATCTAAAGCTTTTATAAGGGCAAGTATGGGTTCTAAATCCATATCACTTTTTCTGGGCTCTGTCCAATCTTTCAAGATATTGACCTGTCCTTGTATCTACTTTTACGATATCACCTTCGTTTATAAAAAACGGCACTTGGATAACAGCACCAGTTTCAAGTTTTGCAGGCTTTGAACCACCAGCCGCCGTATCTCCTTTAAAACCCGGCTCTGTTTCTATGACCTCTAATTCTACAGCTTTTGGAAGCTCTATGCCTATTGGTTTATTTTTGTAGATAAACACCACTACAGTCATGCCTTCTTTTAAAAACTTAGCCTCTTCCTTTATGTCGTCGGCGTTTATGCTTATCATTTCGTGGGTATTTTGAGTTAAAAAGTGATATTCGTCTGAGTCCTTATAGGAAAACTCTGCAAACACTTGTTCAAAATCTGCAAGCTCGATGCTATCGGAAGACTTGTAAGTGATTTCAATGGCGTTGCCGGTGTTCATATTTTTAGCTTTTACTCTAACAAAAGCCTGACCTTTACCAGGTTTTACGTGGTCATAATCCACTACTCTATAAGGCTCGCCCTTATACTCAATAAACATGTCCCTTTGAATGCGGTTTATATCAATCTTTTCAGCCATGACTACTATTATAACATAAATTTACACTTAGATACTTTATAAATTGTTTAGCACTACGACCCGAATATCCACCAGCATTTAAAGCAAATCTATCAGCTTCTTGTTCAAATTCTTCCTTCCATGTTATATTTAGGCTTTTAACATAATGCTTTATTATGTTTATATACTGCTCTTTTGAAAAGCCCCAAAAACCAAGTCTTAAACCAAACCTATCCACCAAAGCGTAAGCATCGTTTAGATTGTCTTCTGGAAACTTTTCATCTTCTACTTTTTCTATAGTTAAATCTCTTCTGTTTGAAGTAGCATATACTATAAGGTTATCAGGACGCTCTTCTATATCTCCTTCCAAAAGAGCCTTCATCAAAGAAAATCTTTCATCTTTTTCACTGAAAACAAGGTCATCAAAGAACAAAATAAACCTATAAGGCTTATCATATATATACTCGTATATAAAAGCCAAATCCTCAAGGTTTGATTTGTAAGCTTGTATCATTCTAAGTCCATCATCTTTAAACTTATAAAGCATCGACTTCACAAGGGCTGATTTACCGCTTCCTCTTCTTCCCCACAAAAGTGCATCGTTTGCCATATAACCCTTCACAAAGCAGTGGGTATTTTTTAGGAGCTTTTCTTTTTGGTCATCTATGAAAAGAAGATCATCTGGGTTTACAAGGGCTGGTCTTTTTATAGGTTCTAAGTTTTTGTCTATAATTCTAAAAGCTAAAAACGTTTTTAACTCAAGGGTCATATAAGCTTGTATCTTTTAAGGACTTCTTTTAACTTTTCTTCGTTTTGAGGAAGCATTTCACAAAGGGGCAACCTAAACTCTTTTTTTACCATACCCATCAACGATAAAGCGGTTTTAACAGGAATTGGGTTTGTCTCTATAAACATAATTTTAAACATTTCCAAAAGATAATAATGCATATTTCTTGCTTTTTCAAAATCACCTTTCAAAGTGTAGGATGTGAGTTCTTTTATCTCTTTTGGCATCACGTTGCTTACCACAGAAACCACTCCCTTAGCGCCTAAGCTCATCATAGGAAGTGTCAGAGAATCATCACCAGAAAAGACGGTAAAGTTTGGTATTCTTTTTAAAATCTCTGATATTCTATCCATGTTTGGCGTTGATTCCTTGGAGCCTTTTATATTTGGATGGTCTTTTACAAGCCTTTCAAGGGTATCCACGGATATTTCTATACCTGTCCTAGAAGGAATGTTGTAGATGTATATATCTATATCTACTTCTTTTGCTATTTTGCTAAAATGCCTATAAAGTCCTTCTTGAGTTGGTTTGTTGTAATAAGGTACCACCAAAAGAGCGCTGTCTGCACCTACTGCTTTTGCAAAGGTCGTAAATCTAAGAGCTTCTTCGGTGGAGTTTGCACCTGTCCCAGCCATTATGTGTATACGTTTTTTTGCGCTTTTAACGGCAAACTCTATAACAGATTCGTGTTCTTCGTAGCTTAAAGTAGGCGATTCGCCCGAAGTCCCACAAACCAATATACCATCTGTGCCGTTGGCTATTTGAAACTCTATAAGCCTCTCAAAAGCTCCGTAATCTACTTCACCGTTTTTAAAGGGTGTTATTATGGCAGTTATGCTTCCTGTTAACATACTAATAATATAACCTAAAAAATCTTTATTTGGCTTTTTATTTTTTACTCCACCTTTGGAAATAAATTTATCTTACTTTTAATACCTTCAAAATCTATGCTGTAAGGCGTTGGAAACTTTACGGAGTTTATATTTGCACCAACGCTGTCAAACACTTCTTTCATTTTGTGGGGCATAAAAGGATTTAACATCCAACAAGAGATAAGAATACCATCTACAAGGGTAAGAAGCACGTCTTTTAAAGAAGGGTCATTGTTTTTAGCCAAAGTCCAAGGCGCTTTCTCATCCACATATTTGTTTAGAAAATCCACAAGCCTCATCACCTCTTCTAAGGCTTTGTGAAATTGAAGCTCATTCATATATTTATCAAAAGCCTCTAAAACATCTTTTGCCAGATTTTTATAACTATCATCTTCGTTTATTTGGATTTTAGAAGCAATATTGTATTTTATACACATAGCGAAGACCCTACTCACAAGGTTTCCAATGCCGTTGGCTAGTTCTCCGTTTATGCGTCTTTTAACAGCTTCTTTAGAAAAATCCCCATCTTGACCAAAAGCCACTTCTCTTAAGAGAAAATACCTCGTCTCGTCTAAGCCGTACTCTTTTACCACATCGTAAGGATTTATGACGTTTCCCAAAGATTTTGACATCTTTTGACCTTCTACAGTCCACCATCCGTGAGCGTAAACATGTTTTGGGAGCTCCATATCAAGAGACATTAGAAATGCTGGCCAATAAACAGCGTGAAATCTCAAGATGTCTTTTCCTACTATATGAAAATCCGCTGGCCAAAACTCCATCTTGTTTTTAAACTTTAAAGCGGATATATAGTTAAACAAAGCGTCAAACCATACGTATACCACATGGTTTTTATCAAAAGGAAGTTCTATACCCCAAGAAACCCTTTCTTTTGGTCTTGTAACAGACAAATCTTTTAAACCTTGCTTTACAAAAGATACCACCTCTTCTTTGCGGTAGTCTGGTTTTATAAAATCTGTCTCGTATAAGTTTAAAAGCTTTTCCTGGTATTTTGAAAGCTTGAAAAAGTAAGTCTCCTCTTTTATAAAATCACACTTTTTCTTGTGTATAGGACAGTGATAATCAAAATCTTTTATCTCGGATTCTGGTTTAAACTCTTCGCATCCAACACAATAATATCCTTCGTAATAACCTTTGTATATATCCCCGTTTTCATAAACTTTTGTTATAATCTCTTGCACATAAGCTTTGTGATAGTCATCAGTGGTCCTTATAATGTGATCGTAAGATATATCTAAAAAATCCCATAGGTTTTTAAAATTTTGGAAGTTTTTATCACAAAGCTCTTTTGGACTTATGCCTTTTTCTTCGGCGGCTTTTTGAAGTTTTAGCCCGTGTTCATCGGTACCCGTCAGAAAAAATACGTCAAAGCCTCTTTGTCTTTTATAGCGTGCTATGGTATCTGTTGCTATGGTAGTATAAGCATGTCCTATATGTGGCACATCGTTTACATAGTATATAGGCGTTGTTACGTAAAATTTCATAGATACCAATATACCATACTTTATTCTGTTTTAAAAACTCAATACATATGCTATAATAAAAACGTGAGGGTTTCAAAAACTTATAGACTAAACTCAAAGACGCTTATGAAAATAGAAGCTTTGGCTGAAAAGCTGGGTATTTCTTCCACGGATGTCGTAGAAAAAGCTATTGAAGATTTTTACAACAAAGAAATGAAAGGTTTTCATTGTATATCTATTGAAAGATACAACGAAGTGGTAGACAAACTAAAAGAATCAAACGATGTAATAATATCGTTAAACAAACAAATTGCCTCTTTATACGAACAAATAAAACAATTAGAATACGACAAAATATCTTTAGAATTTAAATTAAAAGAAAAGGAAAAAGCTTTCAACAGGCTTAAAAAGAGGATAGAAAACGTGCCGTTTTGGAGAAAAGACATATCTGAGCTATTTGGTCCCAAAAAAGAAGACGAAGAAGATTAGATGTTTAAAAACTCCAAGCTAACATCAAAAAGTATATCTGGCCACTGCTTTTCACTAAATTTTACTATAGAATTTAGCACCTGATTGACCCCTTCTTTATCTACTCCCACCACAGCAGCGCCTATTCTGGAGCGTTGCCAAGAATCGTGGAAATCCACTTCAGATACAGATATTTTAAAGTTGCTAACGAGCTTATCTTTTATAGACCTTACATAGTGTCTTTTTTCTTTCAAAGAAAGAGCATCTGGTATATAAAAATCTATTATTACTATACCAACAATCATAAAAAGTATTATAGCTTGCTTTCTATCTCTTTTAAAGTACTTTGATAAATTTTACTATCTGGTTTAAGTTTTAAGGCTTTTAGTATATAAAACTTTGCCTTTTTAAAATCCCCAAGTTTATAGTAGGTATAGGCTAAATTGTTTAACGCATCGGTATTTTTAGGATTTATCTTTATAGCTTTTTTGTAATATTTTATAGCATCGTTATATTTTTTTTCTTTGAAAAAAACGTTTCCCAAATCAAAGTAAGCAAGGTCGTAGTTGCCGTCTTTTTTTATAGCCATTTTGTATTGGTATATAGCATCTTTGTAATCTTTTTGTTTTTCGTATGTATATCCAAGTTCTACATGTTCTTTGGCGCTAAGCGGGTCGTGCACTATCACGATATAAGAGCAAGAGCTTAGCATCATCGTAAAAGCCAAAAACAAAAGCTTTTTTAAGATATGATACCACCTCCCAATAAAATATCGTTGTTATATATAGCCCCTACTTGACCTTTTGCCACTTGAGTGGCTGGCTCTTTCAAATAAACCTTCAAAGTGTTTTCATATTCTTCAACGTGCTCTATAGGTATTGGTTTTGAGTTGTACCTAATTTGAATATACATATTGTCTTTTTCAAAATCCTCTATTTTGTTGTAATCTTTTAAAGTTATCACGTTTTTAAAAAGGTGCTCTTTTTCACCTACATATACTATATTTTTTTCTACGTCTTTCTCTACCACATAAAGAGGTGCGTGGTAAGATATGCCAAGCCCATGTCTTTGGCCTATCGTATACCTATGGACACCTTTGTGTTTTCCGAGAACTTTTTTAGTTTCTATGTGGATTATATCTCCGGGCAGCATTTCTATGAACTGAGACAGGTAATCTTCTAAACTCATACCTTTCAAGAAACATACATCCTGAGAGTCTACTTTGTTTGCCACTGGAAGGTTTATTTTTTTAGCGATTTCTCTGGTCTCTTGCTTTGTCATATGACCTATTGGAAACATAAGATATTCTAAGCTTTGTTTTGGTACAAGCGCCATAAAGTAAGACTGATCTTTTTCTTTAGCTCTTTTTATTTTACCATCTTCTTTTATTACATAATGCCCTGTAGCTAAAAAATCTATATCAGCAGCTTGTTTTAGATAAAAGCCCAAAAACGCAGTCTTTACATCTTTATTGCATATAGCACAAGGATTTGGTGTAAAACCTGTTTTGTAGCTTTTGATAAAATAGTCTATCACCCTTTCTTTAAAAAGATTTTCCCAGTCAAAGGTTATATGTGGTATTCCAAGGATATCACATATTATCCTAGCATCCTGCACATCCTTCGGAGAGCAGCACACTCTTGCATTTTCAGGACATTCTTCTTTGTAAAATCGTAGGGTGACGCCTACTACATCATGCCCTTGCTCTTTCAAAAGATAAGCGGCAACACTTGAATCAACACCGCCACTCATCCCTACGGCTATCCTCATAGCTATCTGTCAAGCTTGCTTAGTATATATAAAAACTGCTCTTTTGTTTTATAGCCTTGGTAAACCTTAAAATGCCCATTTGGATATATTACAGCAAAGGCAGGCGTTCCAAAAAGCCTAAATTTTCTTATAAACTTATTGCCACCAGCATCGTCTACATTTACAGAAGAAAATATAAAATGCTTGTTTACAAACTCCACTACATCAGGCTTTTGCAATACATACTGATCAAAAAGATCACAGTATGTGCAGTCGTTTCCGTAAAAATACAGGAGCACAGGCTTATGTTCTTTCCTTGAAAGTTCTTTAGCTTGATTGTAATAGTAAATATAAAGCCCATGCCATATAGTGGGAGTGATGTTTGAACTATTCTTGGTGGTGCTATCACCAAAGCTTCCAATACTAAAAGCCAAAAACGCTAAACTTATAAAAAAGTACTTCATGTATATATAATAGCAGTTAAAAAGTAATCAAGTATAAGAATTAGCATAGAGGATACCACCACAGAAGAGGTGGTAGCTCTTCCAACCCCTTGGTTACCACCGCTTGTCTTAAAACCAAAGTAGTTGCTCACAGTGGCTATCACAATACCGTAAACAAAAGATTTATAAAGACCGCCGTATATATCGTAAAAATCCACAATCTCTTTTGTTTTATCCCAGTACATATGCCCATTTATGTGAAATATTAAGGTGCTTACAAGATAACCGCCTATTATACCGGATATATCCGACAATATGGTAAGAAGTGGTAAATCTACCATGCAAGCAAAAAGTATTGGGCTTGTAATATAAGCATAAGGATTTATAGCCAAAGTCTCAAGAGCGTCTATTTGCTCGGTAACCTTCATAGTGCCTATGGAAGCTGTAATAGCAGAGCCGACCCTTGCCACTACCATAAGAGATGTGAGCACAGGCCCAAGCTCTCTTCCCATTGAAAGAGCCACCAAAGCACCTATAAGGTATTCTGAGTTAAACTTATGAAGGGTAGAATACGTTTGCAAAGCCAAAACCCCGCCAGTAAATAAAGAAGTTGTGACTACAACGGGTACCGTATCAGCCCCTATGTAAATCATCCTATCTATGAAATGTTTTGTTTTGGGTCTATTTTTGAAAATGTGAACAAAAGCCACAAGAAATATATATAGAGCTTCTCCCAAAGCGTTTATAAACTCTACCATGCTATTTTTTCTCCACCTTGTTTATTATAAAATACACTATACCTACAAAAAGCATCAATATTCCAAGTATTAAAAGCTCGATGCTCTTTTTTGGATACAAAGATATTATAAGTATTTTTCTTATAATGGCAGCTAAAGCTATGCCAGCAAACACCTTAAGAGATAAAGAAGCCCCTTTTAAATGCTTTAGCTCTTCGTTTAAAAGCTCAGATATTGCATACAAAATAAGCGTAGAACCAAGTATCTCAAGGGCGGTAGACTCAGGAGACAATCTACCAAGCACCAAATTTACCAATTCGTACAGTATCCATCCACCACCCACTATAGCTAAAAAGCTCATTATGGTAACTATAAAAAGGTCTATTGACCTTGAAACTCCTTGAATGGCTTCTATGAATATTTTTTGGATTTTAGAAGTACCTAAATATGTTTTAAATTCTTCTTCTCTATAAGCTTCTGTGATAACATCAAGGTTTATATCAAGGATTTTATCTATAGACTTTAAAATCTTTATCTTTTCGTCTGCATCTGCTGTTTTTTCTATAACTAGTGTTTCTATGAACTCTCTAACAAAATTCATCGAAGAGTTTAAGTAATGAGGCGGTAGACCTATCTGAACATGCCTCATGCCTATACGCTGAATTTTTGAAATATAAAGATGGTCGATGTTTCCTTCAAAAAGCTCCAAAAACCAAGCTTGTAAATGGGCTTTATGCCTTTCTTTTATTTTTTCATCTTTTAAATACCTGTCCTTGTCTTCAAATATATTAAAATACTCGTAAAGCTTGTTTACAAAATCATCTTTATGTTTAATTGCTATATCCTTCATCTCTTTAAGATGTTTCTCGTCTTCCTTGCTCCAGCTATAATGCTTTTTAATCTCTTCTATGCTTCTCATAAACTATTTTAAAAGTTTTTCTCATCAATAAAAGTATAACATGAATATTCCTATAGCCATTTTTAAGAAATATGTGGTTAAGTTTTCATAAAATTATACTTGAATTTCACAAAAAATAATGTTATAATTTGGTATATATTTTATAAAGGAGGATAGGAAATGTTAAAGAGGACATTGTTGCTTCTTTGTGTATTCTCCTATGTTGGAATGGCAGAAGACTTATCAAGCGTATACTTATTAAAGCCTATGGAAGTTTTTGGTCATCCAAATGGTTTTGAGGCTTTCAAAAGCGTTAAAAGTCTAAATAGAAAAAATAGCGTTGATTTAGCACAAGCCCTTAACAACGAACCTGGTATATTTAACTACTCAAAAGGTGTAATAGCAAATGACATAGTGTTAAACGGATTAAACAGAGACAATATAAACATACTAATAGACGGCGCTAGGCTATACGGAGCTTGTCCAGCTAGGATGGATGTGCCAGCTTTTCACATACCTTTAAACTTTATACAAGGCGTAAAAATCGTTTACGGTCCTTACAACATAACGCATCAAGGTTCTATGGGCGGGTTAATAGATGTTAAAACTATATATCCAAAATTGGGTGTGCATTCTAACCTATCTTTTAACGCAAATTCTTACGGATTTTTAAATCCAAACGTAGAAGCCTCTTACAACAACGGTAAATTTTACTTTGTAGCAGGATACTCTTTTAAAACCGCAGAGCCTTACAAAGATGCCCACGGTGTTAAAATAACAAATTATGTACCAAACGAATATAAATCAACACCAACCCACGATTTTAACATAAACTCTTACATGGCAAAGTTTGGCTTCACACCCACCACCAACACAGACATAGGACTTTCTTATATAAAACAAAGCGCCAACAACGTTTTATACCCTTTTCTTAGTATGGATGCTATATACGATAGGTCAAACATAGTAAATTTTCATATAGATAAAGACAATATTTCAAAGGATTTAGAAAACCTTAGATTTAGGGCTTATTATACGGATGTTTATCATCTTATGACAAACCAATTCAGACAAGCAAGGATGTACATGGCCACCTACGCCAGGACAAAAACCTATGGATCATCTATATCGGCAAATATTTTAAATACCACATTTGGAATAGATTTTTATCGAAGAAATTGGTACGCAACAAATCAAACACCCATGCGCATGACTCCACCCTACATAATACCAGATGTGTTTATAACAAACGTTGGAGCTTTTGCCAAAAGAGATTTTTCATTTTCTAAAAGTCTAAAGCTAAAATTTGGATTAAGACTAGACAATACTACAACATCACCAGATAATTCCCTAACAGCAAAAGACTTATCACACATGTCAACTTATACTTATAAAAGTCTTTATACAACAAACCCAGATAAGAAAACAGATACATATATAAGTGGTTATATTAAATTAGAAAAAGAAATCAACGAAAACAACACTTTTTATATAGGTTTTGGTCATACGGTAAGAACACCAGACCCAGAAGAAAGATACATATATCTAATAAATATGACGAATAAAAGTTACTGGATAGGAAATCCAAATCTAAAACCTGCCCAAAACAACGAGGTTGATATAGGTTTTAACTCCCAGTATAAGGCTTTTAATATAAACTTAGATACCTACTATAGATATATAAAAGACTATATAACCATCACTCAGTTCAAGTCTGGCAAAAACACAATAAACGAATACTGGAACACCACAGCTTTTATGAACGGCGTCAACCTAATGGCCACATACCGCATAACAGACAATATAAAATTAAATTCAGAGACCTCTTACGTAAGAGGCTATCAGATCACAGACACCAACAAACACATCACAAGCCCAAACCTTCCAGACATACCACCTTTAAGGGAAGTGCTTTCTGTTAAATACGATAGCAAAAAATATTTTGGTGCGGTAGAGGTTATATTGGCAAGCACTCAAAACAACGTAAACAGAGATTTACACGAGCAAAAAATACCAGGATACGGACTGGTAAACTTATACGGTGGTATCAATCTACAACATATAAGCTTTACAGTAGGAGTAGACAACGCTCTAAACCAAGAGTATTATAGCTATAACGACTATTATTCAAATCCCTTCAACCAGGGCATAAAATTACCAGAACCAGGTCGTACGTTTTATATAAATGCCCAATATAGTTTTTAAAGCGCTCTTTGTCCATTCCCAATTAAGGGCCTTGCGCCCTTTATTTTTAAAAGCTTTTAAAAAAACGCATAATATAAAAAAATTAGTTTATAATATTTTCATTATGAACATAGAAGTGGACAAAGAAGAAACATTAGTAGATATAGCCGAATTTTTAAAAGCGTTAGGACATCCAGTTAGATTAAAAATAGTAGAGCTTCTAATTGAGCATAAACAATGCGTGAAAAACTTGGGAGATGTTTTGGGTATTCCGCAACCAAACATATCTCAGCATTTGGCTATACTACGGTCAAAAGGCATAGTGGGATGGAAAAGAGAAGGGTCTATAATATGTTATTATATCAAAGACAAAAGAGCTATAGAAGTTTATAATTTATTGTTTAAGGAGGTTCAAGATGGCAAATAATGTTATCGAGCTAACAGATGCCAACTGGGAAAGTGAAGTGATAAACTCTCCTGTCCCTGTTTTGGTGGATTTTTGGGCACCGTGGTGTGGTCCTTGCAGAATAATAGCGCCTGTAGTTGAAAAGTTGGCGGGTGAATTTGCCGGTCAGATAAAAGTAGGAAAGCTAAACACAGACGACAACCCTGGTGTTTCTATGAGATATGGTATTAGAGCTATTCCTACCATAATGATGTTTAAAAATGGAGAAGTGGTAGATACTAGAGTTGGTGTTCAGCCAGAAGATAGCTTAAGAAAGATGATTAAAAATAACTTATGATAAACACTCATAAGATTTACGATTGTATAATAGTTGGCGGTGGTCCGGCTGGTCTTACGGCCGGCCTTTATTGCGCTAGGGCTAAAATGGATGTTGTGCTTTTAGAAAAAGCCACCCTTGGAGGTCAGATAGCTATTACAGACTTAGTGGAAAACTATCCAGGATTTCCAGAGGGCATAAGCGGCAAAGAGCTTACCAACAAGTTTAAAGCCCAAGCAGAAAGATTTGGGCTTAAAATTCATAGACAAGGTGTGATATCGGTAGAAAATACATCTGATAACATTAAAATCGTAAAACTAGATAACGGCTCAGAGCTAAAAGCTAAAACCGTTATAATTACCACCGGCGCCAGGATGAGAACTCTCGATGTACCAGGAGAAAAAGAATTTCTAAATAGAGGTGTTTCATATTGCGCCACTTGCGATGGAGCTCTTTTCGAAGATGTACCGATAGCAGTTGTAGGTGGTGGAGATTCGGCAGTCCAAGAAGCAAATTTTCTAACACGCTTTGCCTCAAAGGTATATCTAATACATAGAAGAGACAAACTTAGAGCAAAACCCCTTCTTCAAGACAGGTTATTTGCAAACCCAAAAATAGAGTTCATACCAAACAAGGTAGTAAAAGCTATACAAGGTAGCGACTTTGTAAACTCTTTACTCTTAGAAGATACCAAGACCGGTGAACATTCAACATTAGCAGTAGATGGTGTTTTTATATTTATAGGTATGATACCAGCCACAGATATTGTAAAAGATTTGGTTGAGATAGACGAGTATGGCTATATAAAAGTAAATGAAAATATGGAAACCTCAGTTCCAGGTATATTTGCAGCCGGAGACTGTAGAAGCGGTCAAACTGGCCAAGTGGTGGTTGCAGCTGGCGAAGGTTGTATAGCAGCTATGTCTGTTGAAAGATATCTTCAAAATACCGAATAATATGTAATGAACACATTACAACAGGCGGTAAATATATGGTACAGCAGTTCAAATACAACAAACATAATAATAGTCCTATGGATGCTGCTATTAGTTGTATTTTTATTTTTTCTGCTACCTTATGCAATTGTAGAATTGAAGAAAACATCTAGATTAAAAGAAGAATTTTTTAAAAAAGCTACAGAATACGGATTATCAGATTTGGAAGCAGAGCTTTTGTGGAAATATTCATCAGATTACAGATGGAATATTGCACTTATTTTCAACAACAAAAAGGTTTTTGATATAATATCATCCAAAATATTAAAAAAAGATATGACCTATTCTAAACTAATAGATAACATGAGGCATAAATTAGGATTTGATAGAATCCCATGGTTTTTACCTATATCAACCACAAAAGATATAGAGCTATATCAAAGCGGTAAGATTATATTTAACGAAAGACAATATGAAGCTGTAGTATGGGATAAAGATGAAAACTATATTTACTTGGCTCTTTACAACGTCAACTCATCGCCGATAAAAATAGGTGATTATATTACATTTAGCTTTATAACGCAAGATTATGTCCAAACTTCTTTCACCTCAAAAGTAGTAGGAATATCAGAAGATGCTGGCAAAATACTGCTCAAAGTAGAACACTCAGACAAGATAACAAGAGTTCCCATAAGAGATGCCGTAAGAATAGAACTTAGTCTCAAAGCCCATATATACCTACCCACCAAAGATGAGCTTGATACTTATGAAAAAGAGCAAATTTTGCCAGAGCCAGAGGAAGATAAATTAATAGAGGGCACTATAAAAGATCTGAGCATAGGTGGAGCTAGATTTTGCACCAGCGCTTCTTTACAAGAGTTTCAGAAAGTTTTTATAAAATTTCATATATATGATAAAGATTTGTTGATAGCTGGAGAAATAAGAAACAAATTTGACGCCGTAGACCATTATTGTTACGGTATAAAATTTGACACAATAGGAAAAGACCAAGAAGATTATATAAGAAACTATATAATAGAGCAACAAAGGTTGCTTGTAAAATCTTATAAGCTAGGTGAGGTATGAAAAAAGACAACCACATATTGTTGATAGGCGTTGGCAATATGGGAAGCAAGTACTTAAATATATTAAAACAAATTACAGATAAGATAATACTATGTGACACTGACATTGATAAAATATCTGACAAAGGATTAATGTATACATGTGATATCGGCGATATACAGGTTCCCATATCCAAAGCCATCATAGCCACTAACCCTGTGCATCATGTAGAAATAGCAAAAAGGCTTCTAAATATAGGCGCTGACATACTCATAGAAAAGCCCCCAGCCACATCTTACAACGAATTTACAACGTTGAATGATTTTAAACATAGAATATGGATATCCGAAATAGAGCGGTTTTCTATATGCATAAAAGAATTTCCAAAACATATAAAACCAAAATCCATAGAGATAAAAAGACTAAACAAAGGAAGAGGATACATAAATCCATTGTGGGATTTGGCTTGGCATGATTTGTACAACCTTATATATCTTTTTGGCGATATATATATAGAAAATATAAGCCAAGGACATATATGGGAAATAAGAGGCAGAGTTGGTGAAGATGTACCTTTTAGTCTAAAAGTAGCATGGAATCATCATTTTGTAGATAGAAGCTGGCTTGTACACACCCAAAAGGGAGAAATTTTTATGAACTTTGCCGACGAAGAGATTATAACAGAGGACGGTATTTCATATACAAGAAAAGACGGTAATAAACTTTTAGATATGATAAGTCAGTTTTTGGATGGTTTAGAAGATAACTCTTTTGATAGGGCAGCCAAAATATTAAAAATATTGGACAATATAAAAGATGAAGTTAGTGGTACATAAAGATAAAGATTTAATATTTTCTATGCTTTTCAAAAATAACGAGCTATTAGATTTAAAAGTAGACAACTTAAGCAATCCAGATTATACATCAGCCATATTCTTAGGAAAGATAAAATCTATAACCCAAGGGGTAGAAGGATATTTTGTAGATATAGGCTTAAAAAAAGATGGATATTTACCCTTTAAAGAAGCCGATAAAACCTACAAGATAGGGGACTATGTAATAGTACAAGTGAAAAAAGAACCTTCAAAATTTAAGGGTGCTAAATTAACCACAAAACTTACATTCAGAGGAAAATACATCATATATCAAGAGGCTGAAAAATCTATAAAATTCTCTCATCTTTTTGATGAAACACTAAAAAATGATTATTTGGAGAAAATGCTTGAGCTTTTAGCAGAAAAAGAATCAATAATACTAAGAACCCAAGCTAAAAACGCAGATATAAAAGATATAGGAAAAGAGCTAACATATTTTAGGCAAAAGGTAAAACGAATAAAAGATATATCATACAAGACTATAATGGAGTTAGAGAGCAAAGAGCCTTCTTATATATCTATGATAAAAGATTATTTTTCAAATATAGAAAAAATCTTGGTATCAGATTCAAAGGTTTACAACGATATTGTAAATTTCACTTTATCAAACGAACTAAACATCAACGTTGAGCTTGTTATAGATAATCAAAAGCTTGAAAACCTCTTTGAAATAGAAAAACATATAAATAGGCTTTTAAGCAAATACGTATGGCTAGAAAGCGGTGGATTTTTGGTTATAGAAGAGACAGAAGCTATGGTCACAATAGACGTAAACAGCGGTAAAAATACATGCGATTGCATAGAATCAAGCTCTTTTTCAACAAACTTAGAAGCGGCAAAAGAGATTCCAAGACAGCTAAAATTAAGAAATATGGGTGGCATAGTAATGATAGATTTTATTTTTATGAAAGACCAAAACCACAGAAAAGAAGTCCTAAGCGTTCTAAAAGAAGGCTTTTCAAAAGACAACGTCCAGACTACCGTTTATGGTTATACCGCTCTTGGCTTAGTGGAAGTGGCAAGGAAAAAGACCGGCAGAAGCTTAAATCAAGTTATAAAGCCTCACAAACAAGAAAATGTATCAATAATTTCTTAAAAGAGCTATAATAATTATTTATCACATTTTGGAGGTTTTTAAGAAATGGCAAAACTCAAAGGACTAAAGTGTAGAGAGTGCAAGCGTGAATATCCCATAGAACCAATACACGTTTGTGAGTTTTGTTTTGGTCCTTTGGAAGTAAACTATGATTATGATTATATTAAAAGCACCATAAATAAAGAAAAAATATCTCAAGGTCCTAAGAGTCTCTGGAGATATATAGATTTATTGCCAGTAGAAAACCCTACCGTGGGGCTTACGGCTGGTTTTACTCCTTTAAAAAAAGCCAATAAACTTGGTAAGCTACTTGGTCTTAACAATCTATATATAAAAGATGACTCCGTAAATCACCCTACGCTGTCTTTTAAAGATAGAGTTGTATCTGTGGCTCTTTCCAAAGCAAAAGAATTTGGTTTCGATACAGGGGCCTGCGCATCTACCGGTAACTTGGCAAACTCTGTAGCAGCTCACTGTGCACAATCAGATTTAAATTGCTACGTTTTCATACCGTCTAATTTAGAATCTCAAAAGATAATAGGTAGTCTTGTATTCAATCCTATTGTTGTGGCCGTTAATGGCAACTACGACGATGTCAACAGGCTTTGTTCAGAAATTGCCAACGACTTAGGATGGGCTTTTGTAAATATAAATATAAGGCCATACTATGCAGAAGGTTCAAAAACGCTTGCTTTTGAAACCATAGAACAACTTGGTTGGACAGCTCCAGATGCTATAGTAGCTCCGGCAGCAAGCGGCTCTTTGATAACAAAGATTTACAAAGGTATAGAAGAGTTTTATAAAGTAGGACTAATAGATAAATACAACACTAGAGTATACGGCGCTCAGGCGTTAGGTTGTTCTCCAATAGCTCAAGCCTTTAAAGAAGGTCTTGACTTTGTAAAACCCGTAAAACCAAACACCATAGCAAAATCAATAGCTATAGGTAATCCAGCGGATGGTATATACGCTCTTGATGTAGTAAAAAAGACCGGTGGCACATGGGAAACCGCAAGCGACGACGAAATAATAGAAGGCATGAAGCTCTTAGCTCAAACAGAAGGAATATTCACAGAAACAGCTGGAGGCACCACTATAGCTGTGCTTAAAAAATTAGCAGAGCAGGGTCATTTCAAAGCTGACGAAATAGTAGTTGCCTATATCACAGGTAATGGTTATAAAACCATGGAGGTATTGGAAGGCAAACTAAGTGAGACCATACATATAAACCCAACTCTTAAAGAATTTAAAGAAATAGTCCTCAAAAGGACTAAAGGAGTGTGAAAGATGGATAGAGGAATGGGCACTTTAGACCTTATTACTACGATTGTAGTTTTAGGGGTTATAGTGGCCGGTATAATAGTTTTGCTCACAGCGGCGTTTTAAGTATGTGAAAAGTCTGATAAACTTTTTATTGGATTTTTTTAGATTAAGAATACTTTACCATGCTGGTGCTTTATCTTTCAGCTTCATAATGTCTATAGTACCGCTCATACTTGGCGCCGGTTTTTTCTTACATATGTTTTTAGAAAACAAAATAGATAACTATATCTATCATCTCAGTGCCATGTTTCCCGATTTTGCTAGACAAATGATTAAAGACATATCTTATTTAGAACAAAAAAGGTTAAAAGCAGGTATCATAGGTGCTTTGGTATCCTTATACTTCGCCACAGGTTTCATAAAGGATCTTGACTACGCTGTAAGCCTTATGTGGAATAAGAAAGAAGCAAAACGCATAGAGCCAATATACTTTTTGTATCTTCTTTTCTTTGTGGTAGTGTTTACTGGTGGTTCTGTTTACCTATTTTACATAAGCTTGGTGTTTAAACACTTGAATCTGCCGCTTGAGTTTACAAAGAACGTAAGTTATCTTTTGTTTTTTTCAGTATTTTTCTATTCTATATACTCTATCTTTATACCAGAGAAAAAGCTGAATAAACTTTATACAATGGGGGTATCTTTTGCTGAGTCCAGTGTCTTGCTGCTTTTAAAATATGTAATCACTATTTATATCTCACACCTTCTTATAAAAAGTATTGTTTATGCATCGCTTTGGCTTATTATAGCTTTCTTAATATGGATAGATTGGCTTATGGCTTCGCTCCTTTTGGGAGCAAGAGCACTTTTTTATCTTCATAAAAACATTGCAAATATTTAATGTTAAAATATTTTTATAAGTATCCGATACTATTAAAAGAGGTGTAGTTATGAATAGGATAGAAGGAGAAGTTTATAAGAATATTGGCTTAGATACTTCTAACATCGGGAAGGATAAAACACAAAAAAACGTTGAAAGGTCTACCCAGGAAAACACAACCCTTCAAGAGGAAAGCAATACTCAAGGATATAAACTAGAATTGTCTTCTATAGCTAAAAGCCTAAAACCAGATTCCGGAACAAACCTAGAAGATATGAAAAAGAAGATTGAAGAAATAAAAGCCAAAATATCTAACGGTACTTATGAGGTAGATACTAACAAAATAGTTCAAGGTTTACTAAAATACTTCTAAGAAAATATCTCAGGGCGATTAGCTCAGCTGGGAGAGCGCCATCCTCACACGGTGGAGGTCACAGGTTCGAGCCCTGTATCGCCCATGTTTAATCTTCATGCTTGGGATAGTGCAACACCCTTATATAAGTCTCTGGTATATGAAAACCCTGTTTTTCTAATTTAAACGTATCTATGCTGTAATGTATTATCATACGCCTTACCCCAAAAGCCACACCTGATGCTATCATAGATGGTACTATAACTCTGTAATCTCTCGTCATTTCAAAACTCATCACAACAGCAGTAATTGGTGCGCTAACAGTAGAACTTAGCATAGCGGCGATTCCCACGACTCCAGAAGATACCATGTTTATAGGTATATGAGGGTCTATTTGTTTTGCCAAAAGCCCAACACCGCCCCCTAAAGTAGCCCCCATGAAAATCCCCGGCGAAAAAACACCGCCAGAACCACCAGAGCCAAGAGAAACGCCTGTTAGCACAAGCTTCATAAAAAATAATAGTATCAAAAACCACGCATTTTTTATAACTTCATTTAGCACATCCTGAACCGTAGAATAGCCTATACCTTGAACATAATAATGCCCTGTAAAATGCATAAACACAACCGCACAAAATCCCACTATGGTCATACCTACAAAATGCCTTATGTAAGGATTTTTTGAGATTTTAACAAAAACCGCTTCAGAATAATATATCCAATATACGTACATAGCCCCACCTATACCCACCAAAATACCTAAAAATATGTAAAATAAAACCGCTTCAAGCGGCAAGGCCTTCATAGACGGCATTATAAATTTGGCATTTTCTACTATAAAAGAAGGTTTATTACCCCACCAAAGTCTTCCTACATAACTAGCAACTCCCGCAGATATTATAGAAGGTATAATAGTCCTTACACTAGCTTCTGGCGATATTACTTCCAAAGCGTAAACTACACCAGCCAACGGCGTATTAAAAGCTGCGCCTATACCACCACCAGCCCCAGCAGCTATTAGCGTATAAATTTGCCAGTATTCTAATTTAAATATTTGCCCTAGTGTGGAGCCTATAACACCACCTATTTGCACTATCGGGCCTTCCCTACCTACTGAGCCACCAGCACCTATAGATATAGACGATGCTAAGATACGAGCCCCAATAATCCTAGGTCTTAATCTACCTTTCCTATAATAAATAGCGTGTAATACTTCGGGGGTACCAAATCCTTTAGCTTCTATGGCATAATTTTGCACTATATAAACCACCACCATACCAGCCAAAGGAGGCACAAACATCACAAACCAACCAAGAGGACTTGGAGGGCTATGCTTATCGGCGTTGTAAAAAATATCTATCTTTTGATAAAAAAATAGGTTATGGAAAAACGCTATCATGGACCTAAACACTATAGCGCCTATACCACCAAGTAGCCCAGTTAAAAAGGACAGCAAAATCATATGAATCGGGACTTCGTGATGAAGCGTTATAAAATCTAAGAATTTGTCTATATATGCCTTCAACTTTTCAACCATAAAGATTTATTTTAGCATTTTTAGTGTATAATAGTGGTATGGAGAAATTGCTTTTTACAGATGTAAGCCTAAGAGACGGTATACAAAGCCTTTTAGCCACTAGAGTAAGAACAGAAGATATGGTACAAACTCTAGAAATATTGGACAAATGTGGTTTTTGGTCGTTGGAAGTATGGGGCGGTGCAACGTTTGATGTATGTCTTAGGTATCTAAAGGAAGACCCATGGGAGCGCTTGAAGAAATTCAAATCCATTGCAAAAAACACAAAATTAGAAATGCTTTTAAGAGGACAAAATATCGTTGGCTATAGGAATTATCCAGACGATGTTGTAGAAGCTTTTGTGAAGAAGTCTTACGACAACGGCATAGAAGTATTTAGAATATTTGACGCGTTAAACGACGTACGTAATATGAGAAAAGCCATAGAAACTGCCAAAAGCTTAAACGCTATTGTAAAAGGCGTATTGTCGTATACTACCAGCCCAGTACATACTGTGGAATACTATTTAAAGATAGCCAAAGATTTAGTAAATATGGGTATAGACATAATATCCATTAAAGATCAAGCCGGTATTTTAACACCAAAAATGGCTTTTGATTTGGTAAAAGCTCTAAAACAAGAATTCAAACTTCCAATTCACATACATACGCAAACTACAGCAGAACTTGCAAACATGACTCAACTAAAAGCGTTAGAGGCAGGAGCTACTATGTTTGATACTGCTTTTTACAGCCTATCTTCTCAGACATCCCATCCTTCTGGTGAAACTATGATATATGTATTTAAAGAGTTTGGGTATCAAGTAGATGTAGACCAGGCGCTTTACGAAGAGGCAGGAAACATATTCAGAGAGGTAAGAAAAAAGTATAAAAAATACGACACTTTACCACCGTATCCTGATGTATCGGTTTTAACCCATCAGGTCCCAGGCGGTATGATAAGCAATTTTATAAGCCAGTTAAAAGAGCAAAACTTAGAAGACAAATTAGAAGAAGTGTTAAAAGAAGTGGCAAGAGTAAGAGAGGATTTAGGTTACCCTCCTCTTGTAACACCAACAAGTCAAATGGTAGGGTCCCAGGCATTTTTAAATGTAATAAACAAAGAGCGCTACAAAGTAGTTACAAAAGAAATAAAAGATTACGTAAAAGGTTTGTACGGAAGACCACCTGCTCCTATAAAACCAGAAATTATGGAGCTCATATTAAAAGACGAAAAGGATAAAACATATTTTGACATAAGACCTGCTGACCTTCTTCAAAACGAGTTAGAAGAGATAAGAAAAGAAGCATACACAGCTGGCGCAAGAAACGAAGAAGACGTCTTATCCTATGCTATATTACCAGTGGTAGCTAAAGAGTTTTTTGAATGGAGAGAAAAATTTGAAAAAGGATTGGTACAAAAAGAAGTTGAATATGCTTACACCGACTGCAATGAAAATGCACCTGTCGAATTCAATGTTGCGGTTCATGGTGAACAATTTAATATAAAAATAGTAGGTAGAGAGAGTATATCAAAAGATAGAAAAATATTTTTTGTAAGAATAAACGATCAGTTGGAAGAAGTAGCTATAGAACCTATAAAAGAAATATCTATATCCCAGCAAAAAGTAGCAAGCGGTGATATTCCAGAGGGTATATCTGTAAAACCAAGAAGACCAAAAGCTCAAGATATAGGCGATATATCTTCAAACATATCTGGTAAGGTCGTAGACATAAAGGTTAGCATAGGAGATAGGGTAAAAGAAGGTGATACACTTTTAATAGTAGAAGCCATGAAGATGGAAAACGAAATAAAAAGCACCATAGATGGGCAAGTAGAAGAAATTTTAGTAGAAATAGGTGAAGTTATAAATCCAGGTGAGGTGCTTATAAGGCTTAAACCAGAATTTGATGGTTAGAATAGCAATACCAAAAGGAAGGCTTTTAGAAGAGGTATCAGAGCTTTTTTTAAAAAAAAATATAATACCTTCAAAGCTTGAAGAAAGTAGAAAGCTTATAGTGGAAAAGGACGGCTTTAAATTTCTAATAGTAAAACCATCTGATGTGGCAACATATGTAGAGCAAGGCGGGGCAGATTTAGGTGTGGTGGGTTTAGATGTATTAAAAGAAGACCCAAAGGATGTTTACGAGCTTTTAGACCTTAAAAATATAGGAAAATGTAAAATGGTGGTGGCAGGCAAACCAGAAAAACTTGAAGATTACAAGATACTTCATTTCACAAAGGTAGCCACAAAATATGTAAACATAGCCAAAAGATTTTTTGAAGAAAAAGATGTTTCAATAAATATCATAAAACTAAACGGTTCTGTAGAAATAGCACCAATAATAGGTCTGAGCGACTATATAGTAGATATAACACAAACGGGCAATACCCTAAAAGAAAATGGGCTAATTGTAATGGAAGAGATATTTGAATCTTATGCCAAAATAATATGCAACAAAGCATCCTTTAAAATAAAAAAACGTGATATATTTAAAATATTAGCAAAATTTACCGATATGTAGGCAAAGTATGGATATATTCTCTATAATAGGGTTTTTAGCTTTTGGTACTTTACTGTTGGGAGCTTTTATAGACGGGGCTCATCTCGCTATTCTAATACAACCACCAGCATTCTTGATAGTAGTACCATCCACGCTCTTAGGGGTCCTTGGCTCTGTACCAGCCGGTAAGGTAGGCTATATAATAAAAGCTCTAAAAATGGTATTTAGCAGTAGCGTAGTAAACCCTGAAAAAACTAAAGAAGAAATCATGGAAATAGCAAACAAAGCTCGAAAAGAGGGTATCCTTAGCCTTGAATCTAGCATAGATGAAATAAAAGACCCACTAATAAAACGTGGAGTAGAACTTATGGTGCTTGGCATGGACGAAGAAACTATAGTTTCTATACTAGAAGCAGAATTAGCAAAAGAGGAAGAAGAATTAAAAATAGGTGTTGAGTATTGGAAAACATGCTCTGAAACCTCACCAACGATGGGACTTACAGGAGCTGTTTTTGGGCTTATGCATGCTCTTACACAGCTAAACGACCCAAACAAACTTGCAGAGGGTATATCAACAGCTTTCGTAGCAACAGTTTATGGTATAACAAGCTCTTACCTTGTATTTGGACCATGGAGTAGGAAATCAAAAACAAAGCTGGATATGATAGTAATGGCTGGATATATGACAATAGAAGGTGTAAGGCTTATAGCCAAAGGTGAAAACCCAAGGCTTATAGAAGAAAAACTCAATGCTTATGTGTGATAAATATGGCTAAAAAACATAAATGTCCAGAAGAAGCTTCAGAAAGATGGGCGATACCGTATGCTGACTTTTTAACGCTTTTACTTGCCCTATTCATTGCATTATACGCCATAATGAGAGGTTCTAAGGCTATACCTATATATGCAGAAGCTTTCGCAAAAGCTATGGGTATGAGGATACTTCCATTTGAGCAAACACTACCAGCCCAAATACTACCACAACCTGTATTGCCAAAAGTTCAACTAACCAAAAAAGGCCAGTACATAAACATGCAATTAAAAAGAATACAAGAAATGCTAAAAAAACAAGGTTTAGAGGGTAAGTTCCAAATAAAGCTTGTACCACAAGGGATAAAACTTATACTTCAAGATGCTGTGTTGTTTAAAAGCGGCAGTGCAGATATAGACCCTAAATACTATCCATTACTAGATTCCATATACAAAATTATATCAAGCTTACCAAATCCTATAGAAGTAGATGGATACACCGACAATACACCTATACATACACCTATTTTCCCTTCCAACTGGGAACTATCTACAGATAGAGCGGCTTCTGTGGCAAAATATTTTATATCAAAAGGCTTCGACCCTTCTAAGGTAAAAATAGCTGGATATGGGAAATATCATCCTTTAGTTCCAAATACCACGCCACAAAACAAAGCCATGAATAGAAGGGTAGAAATAACTATTTTAAATATAAAAGGTAGCGAGTTAACAACGTTAGCCAAATATGAAAAACCCAATACCAACTTTGAAAACAAATGGAATATAGAAAACAACAACCAATCTCAGTAGAACTTTACCAATTTCATATATAATATTTGTATGCTAAAGTACGATATTGTTGTAGTAGGTGGTGGTGGTGCAGGTCTTATGGCTGCCATAGAAGCTTCCAAAGATAAAAATATAAAAATAGCGATTGTCTCCAAAGTATTCCCCACCAGGTCCCACACTGGTGCCGCTCAAGGAGGAATGAACGCAAGCATCGGCATTGCTGATCCCAACGATTCTTTTGAAAAACATGCTTTTGATACGATAAAAGGCTCGGATTTTTTAGCAGACCAGCAAGCTGTACTCTTTATGTGCAAATATGCTCCAGAGCTAATATATGAGCTAGATAGAATGGGTGTACCATTTTCAAGAACAAAAGATGGTAAAATTGCGCAAAGACCTTTCGGAGGAGCATCTTTTCCAAGAACAGTTTACTCTGCGGATAGGACTGGTCATGTGCTTTTACACACTTTATTTGAACAAGCAATGTCTAAAGAAAATATAGATTTTTTCAACGAGTACTTTTTGCTTGATATAGACATTCAAGACAACAGAGTAGAGGGTCTTGAGCTTTTAAATATAAAAGATTCTAGTGTGTTGTATATAAAAACCAAAGTCTTGATACTTGCCGGTGGTGGCTTTGCTAGGATATACTGGCATAGAAGCACAAACGCCTCAGGCAACACTGGGGATCTACAAGCGATAGCTCTAAGAAAAGGTATAGCTTTAAAAGATATGGAGTTTATCCAGTTTCACCCTACTGGACTTGCAAAAACCGGAATTTTGCTATCGGAAGCATCTAGAGGAGAAGGTGGGTACCTTATAAATGTCAATGGCGAAAGATTTATGTCAAAGTATTCTCCAAACAAAATGGAGTTAGCCCCAAGAGATATAGTCTCAAGAGCCATAGAGCTTGAAATAAAAAATGGACTTGGCATAGGAGAGGGAACAAGTGCTTACGTTTATCTAGACCTAAGGCATTTAGGAGAGGAAAAACTAAACGAAAAACTTCCTCAAGTAAGACAATTGGCTATAGATTTTGAAGGTATAGACCCGGCAAAAGCGCCTATACCCATAAGACCCACTGCTCATTACTGTATGGGTGGTATAGATGTGATTGATTTTAAAAGCTCAGAAACGAGCGTAAAAGGTCTTTTGGCAGTAGGTGAATGTGCTTGTGTTTCTGTGCACGGCGCCAACAGGCTTGGCGGAAATTCTCTTACAGAACTGGTGGTATTTGGAAAATATGCCGGTGAATACGCCAGGGAATATGCAAAGAATGTAGACTTTTCCAACAACAAACCTTCTATACATTCAGAATCTTATATAAACTCTTTAATGCAGAGAGAAGGAAATGTAAAGCTTTACGAAGTAAGAAATAAAATGGGAGAAACTACATGGTTTAACATGGGTATATTTAGAACAGAAGACTCTTTAAAAGAAGCTTACGAAGACCTCACAAAACTTTTAGATATGTGGAATTACATACCAGTTTCTGATAAATCCAGAGTATTTAATACAAACCTTATCGAGCTTTTGGAATTAAAAAATATGCTTGAGTTATCAAGGGTTGTGGCGCTATGCGCTTTAAACAGAAGAGAGTCAAGGGGAGGACACTCAAGAGAAGATTACAAGGAAAGAGACGACAAAAACTTCCTAAAACACTCGGTAGTTTGTTATAATGAAAGCGGAGAACTTATCTTAACTTATAAAGACGTGGATATAAGCCTTTATAAGCCGGAGGAAAGAAAGTACTAATGAAAAAAATATTTTTTGCGCTTCTTTTATTCGTGGCTTTGGGTTTTTCTCAAACCATATCAAAAATAGAGGTGGTTGGGAACAGATACATACAGTCTAGTTTAATAAAAGGTTTTATGAAACTACATCCAGGCATGCAATTTTCTCAAACAATGCTTGCGGAAGATATAAAAAGATTGTATGAGACCGGTTATTTTAAAAATATAGCTGTAAAAGAAGTTAAAAAGGATGACCACGTAAAACTTATATATATAGTAGAGGATTTGCCTATTATATATAGAATAGAGTTTAAAGGCAACAAAAGGCTTAGTTCAAAGGATTTGGCAAAGAAACTTGGTATTGAAACAGAGGTTGGAAAGTTTGGTTTAAACCAAGCCACCAGAGGTCTAACGCCAGCTTCCAGCATAAACGAAAAAGTAGAAATAATAAAGCAGTTTCAACTTGGTAAAGTTTTAAGCGAAGAAGATATACACCAACTCATGGAACGCATCAAAAAAGCTTACGAAGAAGCTGGCTATTCTCATGTTGGTATTAGCTATAAGATAATCCCAGTGAAAGGCGCTTCTAGACTGGTGTTTTATATAAAAGAAACAAAGCCTACTTATGTAATGGATATACATTTTAAAGGCAATAAAACCTTTAGCGACGGAAGACTGTTGGATCACATGAAAACTCAGCCTTTTAGTTTACTGGCTTTTAGATGGCATCCACCTTTTAACAAACACATACTTATGGATGATATAAAAAGACTTAAGAAATTTTATGAAGACGAAGGGTTTTTCGAAGTACAAATAGATAAGCCTATCATTAAAAAGCATGGACACTGGGTAAATATTACAATAACAATAAATGAAGGACCAAGATACAAGATAGGAAACATTGTTTTCAAAGGCAACAAGATGTACTCTAAAGATGAACTCTTGGATAAGATAATAGAGCACAGAGATAGCAAAAGATATTACAAAAAATCTATTATAAAACTCATCAAGAAACGAATATTTGACAAATATGGTCAAATAGGATTTATTAACGAGTATACAAGCGTAAAAAAGGAGCCAAATTTTAAAAATAAAACAGTAAATTTAGTTTTCCACGTATATGAAGGTGGACCAGTATATGCAGGAAAGATACACATAAGGGGAAATTATGAAACAAGAGACTACGTTATAAGAAGGGAGATGAGGGTACAAGAGTATGATCTTATAACAAGACACGAGCTAAGTAGGTCTAAGGATCGCATAATGAACCTTGGATACTACGATAATGTCCAGATAGTACCAGTACCAAGACCAGACAACTTCGATGATATATACACAAAAATTCAAGAGAGATACACTGGTCAATTTTCTGTAGGTCTTGGATACAACCAAGTAACAGGCTTGGCTGGTTTTGCATCTATAAGGAAAGGTAACTTTCTAGGTACCGGTGATATAGCTGGTATATCATTGTCTTACGGTGCTAACTACGAAAACGATTCTATAAGCTACACACACAAATGGCTATTTAATAAGCCCATAGACGTGACTGGTTCATTGTACGATACAAAGATTTATTATATCGATTATACTGTTCAAAGAGTAGGCTTTGACCTATCTTTTACAAGAGAGTTTGGAGAATATTGGTATGCAAGCGCTGGCACAAGCATACAAAAAGTAACATACTCAGACATATCATCATCTACGCCTCCTGTAATCCAATCCCAAGCAGGCACCTGGCAAGCTAGAAAACTCATATTCTCTTTGTCTCACAATACAACAAACTATTATCTTTTCCCATCCAAAGGCTCTATCCAATCTATAACCTACACAATAGCACTACCAGTATTAGGTGGTACTGAAAAGTATCAAAAGTTGGTGCTTTCTAATGCAAACTTCATAAAAGATCATATATTTTATACAGGCACAATATTCTCAGCAAGAGAAACTATTGGATGGGCTCAGGCTTACTCAAATTCTGTAGTACCTTTGGATGATGAGTTTTTTGTGGGTGGTGATTACACCATAAGAGGTTATAGCTACGGTTATGCAGGTCCTCTGGATTCCGCAGATGAGCCTATAGGAGCCACTAGAGAAATAGTATTAAACTTTGAAGCAGACTATCCTCTGTATAAAAATATTTTCTACGTAGATGCTTTCTACGACACTGGTAGAGGCGCAGACTCTTGGTCTGGTTTAAAGCCAAGCAATTGGTTAGGAAGCTACGGTGTTGGTATAAGGTTTATAACAGCTTATGCGCCAGTGAGATTAGACCTAGCCTTCAAGACAAAACCAGTACCCGGAGACACCGCAAGGGAAAAGATATCCTTCGTCCTAGGTTCATTTTTCTAATCGCCCTGGGCAGGAGTCGAACCCGCAACCTTGGGATCCGTAGTCCCATGCTCTATCCAATTGAGCTACCAGGGCTAGATAGATATTATAGCATATCAAAAGCCGAAAAACGTGTATAATATATAGTCTATGGATATACAAAAGCAGCTTGAGATTATAGAAAAAGGCGCAGTAGAAATCATAGAAAAAGATGAGCTTGTAGAAAAGTTAAAAAAAGGAAAACCTCTTGTAGTAAAAGCTGGTTTTGACCCCACTGCCAAAGATTTACACCTGGGACATACGGTGCTTTTGCAAAAGTTAAGGGATTTTCAAAACTTAGGACATGAGATTATCTTCTTGATAGGTGATTTTACCGCAATGATAGGAGACCCTACCGGAAGAAACGAAACAAGACCACCTCTTTCTAAAGAAGAGGTGTTAGAAAATGCTAAAACTTATCAAGAGCAAGTTTTCAAGATTTTAGATAAAGATAAAACAAAAATCTTATACAACAGCGAATGGCTTTCTAATATGAGCGTAAAAGATATAATAAACCTCACTTCAAAATATACCGTGGCAAGGATGCTAGAAAGAGATGATTTTCACAAAAGATACAAAGAAGGTTCACCGATACATATACATGAATTTTTATACCCTCTTTTTCAAGGTTATGACTCGGTGGTGCTAAAAGCAGACATAGAGATAGGGGGTACTGATCAAAAATTCAACTTGCTTGTAGGAAGAGAGCTTCAAAAAGACTATGGTTTAGAAAAACAAGTCTGCATAACGATGCCGCTTCTAGTGGGCACTGACGGCGTAAAAAAAATGTCAAAAAGCTATGGGAACTATATAGCTTTAAAGGATAACCCAAAAGATATGTTTGGAAAGATAATGAGCATATCCGATGAGTTGATGTACGATTACTACACGCTTTTAACAGATAAAACCCCTCAAGAGATAGAGGCTATAAAATCAATGCATCCGATGGAAGCCAAAAAACAGCTTGCTTATCTAATAGTATCAAGATTTCACTCGGAAGAAAAAGCAAGAGAGGCAAAAGAATTTTTTGAATCTACTTTTTCTCAAAAGGAGTTTCCAAAAGACGCACCGGTATTTAGCTTTTCACAAAATGAAAGATTTAAAGCCTATGAGCTTATTGTAAAGCTTGGCTTTGCTCAGTCAAACAACGAAGCAAGAAGGATAATCCAAGGCGGTGGTTTAAAGATAAACGGTGAAAAGATAACCGACCCAAACAAAGAAATCACAGTAGAAGACGACATGAAAATCCAAGTGGGTAAAAAGCATTTTGGCATAATAAAAACAATATGATTAATTTGGATGATTTTCTAAGCAAAAAAGAATCTATATGCGTAGTGGGACTTGGATACGTAGGCTTGCCGCTTGCAATAGCTTTTGCAAAACATTTTAACGTAATAGGGTTTGATATAAACAAAGTAAGAATAAACGAGCTAAAAGCTGGTATAGATAGGACAAAAGAAACGACGACAGAAGAACTTCTAAATAGCAACATAGTCTTTACCTCAGATGAAGAATATATAAAAAAGTGTAAATTTATAATCATAACAGTCCCAACACCCATAGACAAGCACAAAGTCCCAGACCTAAAGCCTATCTTTAGCGCCTCTAGTATAGTAGGTAAAAATTTGCAAAAAGATAGCATAGTAGTTTACGAATCCACCGTATATCCAGGCCTTACAGAAGAAGAGTGTGTGCCTATTTTAGAGAAAGAATCTGGCCTTGTTTGGAAAAAAGATTTCTACGTAGGGTATTCACCAGAAAGGATAAATCCGGGAGACAAAATTCATAGATTTGAAAATATAGTAAAAGTAGTCTCTGGAGATACAGATTATAGTCTTAACCTTATAAGCGAAGTATACGCTAAGGTAGTAAAAGCAGGTGTATTTAAAGCAAAATCCATAAAAGTAGCAGAGGCTGCAAAAGTCATAGAAAACACCCAAAGGGATATTAACATAGCCCTAATGAACGAGCTTTCTATGATATTTCACAAAATGGATATAGATACAAAAGATGTATTAGAAGCTGCAGCTACCAAATGGAATTTTCTTAGGTTTGAACCAGGCTTGGTAGGAGGACACTGCATAAGCGTTGACCCTTACTATCTTACTTTCAAAGCTCAAGAACTTGGGCACCATCCCGAAGTGATTCTCTCTGGTAGAAGGGTTAACGACTCAATGCCAAACTTCGTAGTCCAAAACGTGTTAAAGCTTTTAATAAAAGCAAGAAAACAAATAGAATCATCAAAAGTACTAATACTAGGATTGACCTTCAAAGAAAACATACCCGACATAAGAAACTCAAAAGTTGTAGATATATATAAAGAACTTCAAGAGTTTGGTATAAAAACCTACGTATACGACCCCAATGCATACAAGGATGAGGTGTTTAGAGAATATGACATTGAACTCCTACAAAATCCATATACTTTTTCACCTTACGACGCTGTGATAGTAGCGGTAAAACACAACGCTTTTGGTGAATACGATATTAAGTTTTACGAGCACATAATCACAGACCCCAAAATAATAGTAGATGTCAAACATTTATATGATAAAGAACTCTTTACAAAAAAGGGCTTTCTTTATTGGAGCTTATAATGAAAGAGACAAGGGCAAAAGCAAGAGAACTATCCATAAGGATACTATACGCATGGGACATAAACGGTGGTAATATAAAAAACGTATCAGAAGAGATTATAAACATGGAGGAAGAGCCAGTCCAAAAGAATACCAAAAAGTATACAAACCTTATTGTAACAAAGTTTGAAGAAAACTTAGAAAGCGTAGATAAAGAGATAGCCTCGTATCTTGAAAATTGGAATTTTGACGATTTGGGAAGTATAGAAAAAGCTATTTTAAGAGCGTCTTTTTCAGAGTTTTTATATATAAAACCCGCTAAGTATATACAAGCTATAATAGATTATGTAAATATATCAAACAAATACGGCAACAAGAAAACACCTTCTTTCATAAACGGCATACTATCAAAGCTGGCAAAAAATATTTACAACAATGTATAATCTTCTTCTTACAAGAGAAGAAAAAGACAACTTAGAATCTAAAAAGATATTTTCTTCTTACGGCATAAACACAATAAGCTTACCTATGATAGAAATATATCAAAGGCCGTTAGAATTGACAAATTTTGATTTTAAAAGCCTAATATTTAGCAGCAAAAGGGCTGTAGAGATATTTTTCCAAAACATATCCATTTGCAAAAATGCAAATATAGATATATACGTTGTGGGACAGAAAACAAAGGAGTCTTTGTTAAAGTTTTACGACAAAAAGAACATAGTAGTAGAAGATACCATAAAAGACATATTACCGAAAATAAACCAAAAAAGCCTATGGGTAAGAACAGATTTTGAATTACCAGAAGATATTCAAAATATGCTTAAAGGTAAAGATATTTTCATACTAAAAGCCTATGAAACAAGGCTGAAAACCTACGACTTACAAACTATACTAGAGAATATAAAAAAAGTAGACGGGGTTTTTTTCGGAAGCCCGTCAGCATTTATAGGGCTTTTAAAAAATTTGCAAAATTACAAATATCTTTTAAACGAAAAAGATATATTCGCCATAGGAAACACCACAGCAAACACTATAAAAAATGAAGGAATAAAAGTAACTTACGTACCAGAAAATCCAAGCTTAGAAAAGATAGCAAAATACATAGCGCACATTGGCACCTAATTTGCTCATATAAAAGTGTATGGATAAAGAATGCTTTTTCCAAAACACCATATCGGATACGTTTGTTATAGAAGGTATAGGCATACACTCTGGTAGCTTATCAAGAGTTAAGTTCCATCCGGCAGAAGAAAATACTGGTATAGTATTTCTAAAAAACGGTTATAAAGTAAAAGCCCATGTAGAAAACGTCGTTGATACTTCAAACTCAACATCTATAGGAAACGGCATAGTATATTTCAGGACTATAGAGCATATAATGGCCGCTCTTTATTTAGCCAATATAGACAATGTGGTAATAGAATTTTTAGATTCTGAAGAGTCACCTATTATGGATGGCAGTGCTTGTGAGTTTTTCAAGCTTTTAGAAAAAAATAGAGCTTCCCAAAGTGCTCCAAAGTTGTTTGGCTATTTATCAAATATCGTTAGGGTTTCAAATGAAAACAGATACATAATGGCAAAACCTAACAAAGAGCTATCAATAACCTTTGAAGGCTTTTTTGGAAATTTCTTAAAACATCAAATCTACACTTATAAATCACCAATAGAAAATCTGATAAAAGACAAAAATCTTATAAGCGCTAGGACGTTTTGTCATATTGAGGATATAGCAAAACTAAAGAAGATGGGCCTTGGAAAAGGCGGTTCTTTAGAAAACAACGTAGTTCTTACCGATAGCGGCATACTAAATAAAGGTGGTTTAAGACACTCTCATGAACCCGTTAGTCATAAGGTACTAGATTTAATAGGTGATTTATATTTAGCTGGTATAAGATTTTCAGCAAATATATACTCTTACATGGGAGGTCACAAACTAAACGTAGAATTTGTAAAAGAAGCTATAAAACATATCAAGACTATAGAATATACTTCAGAACCAGCCAAAATAGCTTCTTAACCTATCACAAAAATTTCATGTTATATTAATATAATAAGCTTGGAGGTTAAAATGAAAACTAAGTTTAATAAAAGTAAGCTGTTTAAGTATAGCATAACGCTATCATTAGGTATTGCAATCTTAGGACTAAATGCATGTAGTAAATTAGAAACTACCAAATGCCCGTCAACTAGCACGCTAACCACCAACATAGAGCACTTCACACCGCCTGGGGCCAAGGTAGAAGTAGTCACAGAAAAACCACTACAACAAATAAAGGGTCTTTGCGAGGTTGTAGTAAAAATAAACGGTGGACCACCAACAGTTATATACACAGACCCAAAAGGCAACTATTTTATAGCTGGTCAGCTTCTAAACGCCATCACAAAAGAAAATCTCACTCAAAAAACAATGGAACAATTCTTTAAGGTAAGCAAAAACGAAGAATCTAACCTAAACCAATACGTAGCCTTTAGTTATTACAAGGGGAAATCTTACTTTGGTACAAACCCGCCACCTGCAGACAAATACATATATCTTATAACCGATCCAAAATGTCCATTCTGCCACGAAGCAGAACCCCTTATACAAAAATGGGCAGATAAAAACGGTGTAGAAGTAAGGGTTATACTATTCCCATTGCCAATCCATCCAGGTGCATTCCAATCTGCCGTTGGTCTTTGGTGTAACAAGAAAGGTTGGAACAGCTTGCATGCTGCCTACAATGCAAAATCGCCAATGTCTCAATGTCCTGCTGGGGATACGTTTATAAAAAATTCTATGCAAGAAGCCATGAAGTTAGGAGTGCAGGGAACGCCAACTATCATAGGGATGGATGGCAAAATGCATCCTGGGGCACCAAGTAGCGAAAAACAACTTGACGAATGGTTAGGCAAATAGCCTAATTCAAACGTTTTTTAGCTTTTAAAAGCGTGAATATTTTAATAGCAAGCGAAAAGTATAAAGAGTTAAGGTATCCCAAAAATCATCCGTTAAGAGTGCCTAGGGTGTCCTTGATGCTAAACTACATTAAAGCACTCGGTTTTGACCCCAACTACATCGAAGGAAGAAACGCCACCATAGAAGAGCTTCTTCTATTTCACACAAAAGACTATATAGACGCCCTTATAGAAGCTGACACAAATATGAAATCCAGCAACTATATAAGAGAAAAATACTCTATCGGAACTATAGAAAATCCCATATCGGCTGGTATGTGGAAAGGCTCTCTTCTTGCTACAGGTTCAAGTGTTCAAGCGGCAGAATATTATATTAAAAACCATATAACATCAAAAGAATTTGTATCGTTTAACCCCGCTGGTGGTATGCACCACGCAATGAAGTCAAGAGCAAATGGATTTTGCTTTCTAAACGATCCAGTAGTTGCCATTAAATATCTATTAAACAACGGATTTAAAAAAATTATATACATAGATTTGGACGCCCATCATCCAGATGGCGTCCAAGAAGCTTTTTACGATTCAAAAGATGTTTTCTTACTAAGTTTACACCAATCACCAGAATATGCGTTTCCATTTAAAGTAGGCTATCAGAATGAACTTGGCACAGGAGAAGGGTTTGGATACAATATGAATATCCCCCTACCACAAGATATAAATGACTCTGAGTTTGTATATGCTCTGGAAAAAGCTATGGAGATTGCCGTTGATAAGTTTGCTCCAGAGGTATTCGTGGTACAGATGGGGGTTGATGCGTTAAAAGAAGACTATCTATCAAAGTTTAATTTATCAAACAACATTTATATAAAAGCCATAGACGTTATAAAATCTTACACAAAAAAATTTATACTATTAGGAGGTGGGGGTTATAACCCTATAAGCCTAGCTAGGGCGTGGTCCTTGATATGGCTTTACTTAGAGGGGATAAAACCTGAGGAAATAACAATAACCAAAGAGGCAAAAGAGCTTTTAAAATCTATAGATTATGAGGATTTTGATGAACTCATGGAAGATGATATATACGATACTATTTTAGACAAACCAAGAGAAGGAAGTATTAGAATAAAAGAATATCTTGAAAAAATATTTTCTTTGCATAAATTTATTATATGATGGTATAATCATAGTGTTATATCACTAATTTAAATTATTTTGGAGGTTAATGTATGGAAACTATGGAAAAACCAAAAAGTGGCATAGATCAAAAAATAAGATTTTTGAAAAGTGTTAGCATATTCGAAAATATGTCAAACGACGAAATAAAGGAAGTAGCAAGTCTTTTAAACTCACGAGAGTATAGAAAAAACGAGTATATATTCTTCGAGGAAGAGTCTGAACCCGGCCTTTTCATATTGATGGATGGTATAGTTAAGCTCATAAAAGAAACCCAAGATGGCCGTACTATTATAGTAAGGCTTGTATTTCCAAAAGATACGTTTGGATGGATTGAATGGGGCGGGTCAAGCATAAAATCCAAAATAAAGACTACATACACAGCTCAATCCATGACAGAATCTTCGGTATTGTATTTGTCTAATCAAGATTTTATAAATCTAGCAATAAAGTATCCGGCTTTTGCTGTAAAAGTTACATGTGATGCTACACATAACTTGCTTTACGCTTACGATATATTAAAATCTATAGCTTCTGGTAGAGTAGAAGAGCGTATAGCTAGAGTGCTGTTGGAACTTGCAAAATCAGTAGGTGAAGAAAAAGAAGGCGGCAAAATATCTATAGAAATTCCTATCACTCGCCAAGATATAGCAGAGATGACAGGTACCACAGTAGAAACAGCTATACGCATCATGAGCAAATGGAAAAAAGAAGGCATCATACATACCGAAAGAGGATATATAGAGATTTTGAAAAAAAGAGAATTAGAAAGGTTGATGATATAAAACTTACAAGGGACTTATAAGGTTGGATAGCTCTGTTGTTATAGTAAGCTTTGGATCTCAGTATGTGCAGCTAATTGCTAGAAAAGTAAGAGAACTAGGAGTTTACAGCGAGATAGTCTCTCCAGATATAACGATAGAAGAGATATCATCAAGAAATCCATGCGCAATAATATTATCTGGGGGGCCACATTCCGTTTACGAAAAAAATGCGCCTCGCATAGACAGGAGAATATACGATTTAAATATTCCAATCCTTGGTATATGCTATGGACACCAGCTGATAGCTTACGAGTTTGGCGGTATTGTAGAACCATCAGAAAAACACGAATACGGCAAAGCATACTTAAAATTTAAAGAGGACGTATTTTTTAAAGATATTCCGCAAAATACTTCGGTATGGATGAGCCATGCCGATAAAGTATCAAAATTACCACCACATTTTGAGTCTATAGGATTTTCGGATAATTCAGAAAATGCCGTCATAAAACATCAAACTAAGCCAATATACGGAGTGCAATATCATTTAGAAGTTTACCATACGGAACACGGCAAGAAGATGCTCTCAAACTTTCTATTTAATATAGCAAACTGTAAACCCAACTGGAGTATGAAAAATTTCAAAGAACACAAAATAGAGGAGATAAGAGAAATCACTCAAGACAAAAAAGTAATCTGCGCTATATCAGGTGGTGTAGATTCTGCCGTAGCAGCCGCTTTAACCCACAAGGCAATAGGCGATAGATTAACATGTATATTTGTAGACCATGGGCTTCTTAGGAAAAACGAAGCAAAGGAAGTTATTTCCAATCTTACAAAGCTTGGTTTAAACATAGTAGCCTTAGATAGAAGCTCTATTTTCTTAGAAAAGCTCAAAAACGTAGAAGACCCAGAACAAAAACGCAAAATTATAGGAAATACATTTATAGAAATATTTGAGGAAGAGGCTAAAAAATACAACGCAGAGTTTTTGCTTCAAGGCACTCTCTACCCAGATTTAGTAGAATCCGCAGGTATACATGGCTCTGCCAAAATAAAATCCCATCACAACGTAGGCGGACTTCCAGAAAAAATGCATCTAAAGCTTTTAGAACCTTTAAAAGAGTTGTTCAAAGATGAGGTAAGGGCGCTAGGACTTGAACTAGGACTTCCAAAAGATATGGTGTATAGACATCCATTTCCAGGACCTGGACTTGCAATAAGAATTATAGGAGAAGTGACAGAAGAAGATTTAAACATCTTAAGAGAGGCTGACGCTATCTTTATAGAAGAATTAAAGAAGTGGGACTTATACGATAAAACGTGGCAAGCTTTTTCAGTGCTTTTACCCATAAAATCTGTAGGCGTTATGGGGGACAACAGAACTTATGAAAAAGTCTTAGCTTTGAGGGCCGTTGATAGCCAAGACGGCATGACAGCCGAACCTTCAAAACTACCTTACGAATTTTTAGAACATGTTATGAGGCGCATAATACAAGAAGTAAAAGGTATAAACAGGGTTGTTTACGACATCTCTTCAAAACCACCAGCCACTATAGAGTGGGAATAATATGAGGCTAGGTGTAAATATAGACCACGTGGCCACACTAAGAGAAGCCAGAAAAACCTTTGAGCCTTCAGTTATAGAAGCTGCTTTTATAGCAAAAAGAGCTGGTGCCCATCAAATAACAATGCACTTAAGAGAAGACAGAAGACACGTAAAAGATGAAGATGTAAAGCTAGTGAGAAAATTGGTGGAACTTCCTTTAAATTTAGAAATGGCCCCAACAGATGAGATAAAAAAAATAGCTTTAGAGATAAAACCACAAAGGGTTACCCTTGTCCCAGAAAAAAGGCAAGAAATTACCACAGAAGGTGGGCTTGATATCATTTCCAACGCTTCTTATTTAAAAGAGTATATAAAAGATTTTAAAGAAAATGACATAGAAGTTTCATTCTTTATAGATCCAGATATTGAGCAAGTGGAAGCGTCAAAAGCAGTAGGAGCAGATGCTATAGAACTTCACACTGGAAGATTTGCAGAAAGTTATTACAAAAGAGATTTTAAGCTTTTAGAAAAAGAAAAAGAAAGGATTAGAAACGCTGCAAAGTTTGGAAAAGAATTAAATCTAAAAGTATATGCAGGACATGGTATAACCTATCAAAATATACACCTGATAAAAGATATGAAAGATTTAATAGAAGAGCTTAACATAGGACACTCCATCATATCAAACGCAGTCTTGTTTGGTCTTGAAAAAGCTGTAAAAACTATGTTGGAGCTAATAAGTTGAGTAAGTATTCTGAAAAGAGGGACTTTTCAAAAACCCCAGAACCACAATGGAGCATAGCACAAGAGCATGAACCTATATTTGTAGTCCAAGAACACCACGCTTCTCATCTTCATTGGGATTTTAGGCTGGCTTTGGACGGAGTTTTAAAATCTTGGGCTATACCCAAAGAACCGCCAACGGAAAAAAATGTTAAAAGGTTGGCGATTCAGACAGAAGACCACCCGCTGGAATATGCAAATTTTGAAGGCGTTATCCCAGAAGGTCAATATGGAGCTGGCGTTGTAAAAATCTGGGACAAAGGAACTTTTGAGCTTTTAGAAAGAACCAATACAAAATACGACTTTATTTTAAATGGCGCCAAACTAAAAGGTAAATATCATCTTATAAAATTTCCAAAGGGTGGGCAAGATGCATGGCTCTTCTTTAAATCTTCGGATTAACCATTGTCTTAAAAACAAAAATAGTTTATAATAGCAAAAGAATAGCTTATGCCGGTAGATAAACTCACAAAGGCCCAAAAGGCAGCGGTATTGATGATGGCGTTACCGCCGGATGTAGCGGTTGAGATAATGAAAGAGTTAGATGAGTCTGAACTACAAGATATATTCATCAATATGAACTCGCTCCAAGGTATAACTCTTCAAGATGTAGAGGAGATAGCCAAAGAATTTTTACAAGAATACCAAGAAACTACAATAGTTTCACCAGACACAGAACAGCTCTTAGAATTTGCCAGAAAGGTGTTACCGCCAGAAAAGTTTGCCAAAATATACGAGTTTGTAAGTAGCTCCACCATTATAAAAAGCTTCCAAGAGTTGGAAAAAGTAGATATAAAGGTTTTGGCCTCTTTATTGGCAAAAGAACATCCTCAGACAATTGCAGTGGTGCTATCTCAGTTAAGCCCTATGAGAGCAGCTGATGTATTACAATATCTACCAGAAAATATAGCTGTAGAAGTAACAAAAAGGCTTGCAACATTGGAAAATATATCACCAGAATTCTTAGGAGAGCTAATAGAAAACCTAGCTGAAGAGATAAGAGGTATAGGTCTTACCGGTTTCTCGCAAAAGACAAACGGTCTTGTTTTGGCAGCAGAAGTTTTAAACTTGCTGGATAAGAAGATAACAGATAAGATTTTAACCAAGATAGAACAAGAAGACAAATACCTAGCAGAAAGAATAAAAGATAAAATGTTTGTATTTGATGATATAGCAAAACTAAGCAACAGAGATATAGTAGAGATATTAAAAGCCGTAGACAAGAATACGTTGATGATAGCTCTAAAGGGCGCTTCTGATGTAATAAAAGATAAATTTTTCTCTAATATGTCTCAAAAAGCAGCTACTATAATGAAAGAAGACATGGAAGCAATGGGACCAGTAAGGGCAGCTGATGTAGAAAAAGCCCAAAAAGAAATAATAGCTGTTATAAAGAAGTTAGCAGATGAAGGCAAAATAGATTTAACCGGCGGCGCTTCTTATGAATGAGCATTTTGAAGCCATTCAAGAGGTCGTATTAGAAAAGGAAGACAAAAAAGAACAAAAGAAAAACACCAAAGAATCAGCTATATCAAGTGTTTTAGAGTTTTTAAAAAAAGAAACCCAAGCCAAAATACAAAAGTACAAAGATACCATACAACAACTAGAAAATAAACTCCAGCTAAAAGAAGAGGAAATAAAAAGATTAATAGAGCTTAAAAAAAATCTTGAAGAGGAACTGAAAATCTCAAAAGAACAGCTTGAAAGCATAGAAAAAGAAAAAGAAAGACTACTTCAAGAAGAAAGCGAGCTAAAAGCCATTATAGAACAACTAAGAGAAAAAGAAGCCAAAGAGGAGATGTATAAAAACGCTGTTATAAAAAGCTTGGAGGCCATAGCCACCAGCATAAATCAAACAAAGCAGCTAGCTTTAGATGAAATTAAAACGATAATATATACTGTATTAGAAACTATATACGCAAAATGCACCATAGATATAGATTCTATAATAAAAAGCATTTTTGAGGATTCTAAGATATTTAAGGATTTTATAGTATTAAAAGCCAACAAAACCTTCATAGAAACTTTTAAAAAATATGTTAAGCTTATTGACAACATAGAATTTGAATTTATAGAAGAAAACTTTGAAGACGGAGAATTTCAAATAGAAACGAAAGACTTTGTAATAGAACGCTTTAACAAGGATATGATAAAAGATGCTGTTGAAAAAGCCTTACAAAATATACGGTAAGGTAAAAAAAGTAAGTGGCATCTATATAGAGGCTACAAACTACAATTCTGGCGTTGGGGAAGAGGTATTGGTAAACAACGATGCCAAAGGAGAAATAATAGGTTTTGATAAAGAAAACGCTATCATCATGTGCTTTGACAACAATGTAAACGTTAGACCAGGCACAAAAGTATTATACACAGAAGAACCAGTATCTACTTACGTCTCTGAAGATTTTCTTGGCAAAGTATTGGATCCATTTGGCAACATCATATATAGCTCCAACAACAAAGGTGTAAAAGCAATAAAAAAAGCGCCTTTAAATTTGGAAAATTACTCGCCCATGGAAAGAAAAAAAATAACGAAAATATTTGACACAGGAGTAAGAAGTATAAATGCTTTAACCACAATCGGTATAGGACAGAGAGTGGGTGTATTTGCAGGAGCTGGCGTAGGAAAAACCACTACCCTCGGAATGATAATGAAACATAGTTCTTCAGATGTAGTGGTATTAGCTCTTATCGGAGAAAGAGGAAGAGAAGTAAGAGAGTATATAGAGGATATATTAGGAGATGCTTTTGACAAATCCGTAGTTATAGTATCCACATCGGACCAAACGCCAATTATGAAAGTAAAAGGAGCCATAAGCGCCTTAGTGCATGCAAGATTTTTTGCTAGCAAAGGTTATAATGTGCTTCTTGTAATGGATTCTTTGACAAGGCTTGCTATGGCTCAGAGAGAGATAGGATTATCCGTAGGAGAGCCACCTACACTAAAAGGATATACGCCTTCGGTGTTTTTAATGATGTCTAAAATAATAGAAGCTTGTGGCCTTATAGGAGATTTTGGAATAACTGGAATATTTAGCGTGTTGGTAGAAGGAGATGACACCTCTTTAGACCCTGTGGCCGACAGCGCCATAAGCTTTTTGGATGGGCACATACTTTTATCTAGAAAAATAGCAGACGCTGGTATATACCCAGCTATAGACCCACTTAAAAGTATAAGCCGTATAATGCCAAGTATAGTTTCAGAAGAACATTGGAATTATGTATTGAAGTTTAAACAAATTTTATCTGAATATTATTCAATGGAAGACATCATAAAGGTAGGGCTTTATAGGAAAGGTTCTAATCCCACCATAGATAAAGTTTTAGAGCATAAATCCGATATAGATAATTTTTTCATGCAAAATCCAAAAACTGGCATAAATTATAATAATAGCTTGCAAGAGTTAAAAGAGCTTGTAAGTAAAATAAGTTAGGAGGTACACAATGAGTACGGTAAACAGCTCAAACTTGGTAGGTGGATTAAATACGGGGCAAAGCATCTCGTCACCCTCTTGGCTTCCAAAAGTAAATGTTGTGCCACCAGGTACTCATCAAAGTCTCATGAACCTTAGCGCAAGCGCTTACATGGAAATCTACACCACTGAGCTAAAGTATCAAGATCCAGCATCTTCAAGTGGCAACGATGTAACATCTATGATAAACGCCACAGTACAGCTTCAACAAATAGGTTACTACAGCATGGCGCAGCAGCAAACCCAAGCGTTAGAGGCTTTGCTTTCTCAGATGACCACGCTTAACTCTATAAACATGATAGGCAAAGAGTTTGTTTTTAGTACAAGCGGCGTAGATACCACAAAAAATGTCAATTATTATCTTGACGCACCTACAAGCATGTCCAATGTAACTATTGAAATAATGAACGGTAATACCCCAGTTAAAACAATTACAATGAGCCTAACAGCTGGTTTAAATCCTTTAAACTTAAGCAGTTTACCACCTGGTCAATACGGAGTGCAAATATTATCAAACGGCATCCCGAATCAAAACGTAAAACTTGGCTTAGCAGATATAGTGCAATCTGTTAATCTAAGTGGTTCAAATTTAGATTTAACACTTCAATCTGGTTTAACAGAACCAGCATCTAACATAATTTACGCTGGAGCGATACCTAGCTCAACTACAACTTAAGGAGGTGGTTTATGCTACCAAGTTTTTACAACGCAGTATCTGGTCTTGATGCTTTTAACAACTACCTTAGCATAGTATCAAACAACATGGCAAACGCTGACACTGTAGGTTACAAAGCAGTGAATCCAATATTTGAAAACGTCATAGCTAATGTAAACGTGGGTATCAATACGCTCACTGATACGTTAAAATCTACAATATACGGTGCTGGTGTTATAGTTGATTCTACGCAAATAGATTGGCAGCTTGGAAACTTTGAGCAAACTGGCAACAATACAGACTTAGCAATACAAGGAAATGGGCTATTCATATTACAAGACCCAGCAAACGCTGGCAATGTGTTTTACACTAGAAATGGGCAATTTACCATAAGCCAACAAGGTTATATGGTAAATCCTGATGGTTTAAAACTTTTAGGATACAAAGTTAATCAATCTGGGTCTGTAGTAGGCACTTCTCTACAACCCATATATATAATACCTCAGCAACCGCCAAAAGCCACAGACCTAATAACATATCAGCAACCAACCAACTTAAACTCCACAGCTCCAAGTATAACACAAGCTTTTGACCCTCTAAATACAGCTACTTTCAATTATCAAAATACGCTAACCACATTTGATAGCTTAGGAAACACCATAGAAGGTGATACATACTTCCAGAAAACAGGACCAAACACATGGAATTATATATATGCAGAAAATGAAAAAGCAGCATACTACAGCGATACCTCTGGTAAAGTTTTGTATAGAAATGTAGCTGGAACATGGCAAAGCACTACCGTTAGCGGTGGTTCTTTGACGTGGTACAACATTACTAACCCACCAAATACAGCAAGTTCAAGTATTATATCTGCTACAGTTTCTCCGTACTATATGATATCTGGCACCAACTCCTCTGGCTCTATGGTTACAGATTGGGTAGTAAATGTCACAACATCTTCTACTACTATAAGCTACGTAGTGAATCCAACAAGACCTCCAGGCGGAACGCAAGAATGGGACACCATAGGCTCTGGAGCAACCAGTGGCTTTGTTCCATACAATTTGTCTAGCGGCATAGGTGTGCCGATATACACTGGCAGCAGCACAATCTACGCGGCTACAGCTGTATTGAACTTTGACCCAAACACCGGTAATATTACGACAAGCTCCACCATAGGTGTATACACTTATCCAACTTCTTCAAGCTACGAATATTTCATAGGCACTCAAAATCCCCTTGTACTAGGAGATGGAAACATAGTAGGAAACTTAAACTCAGCCAGCTCCCAATCAACAGGTGGATTAGCTTTCGGGCAACTAATAGGAGCCAAACCTACCACAAGTACAAGTGCAGGAATAATAGACAACTCATACATAACCCAAGATGCATCTGATTTTACCATAACAGCTTCTCAAGATGGATACTCTCTTGGAAACCTTGTAAACGTTTATGTATTATCAAGCGATGGTACCGTTGTTGGGGTTTATTCCAACGGCCAATCTACGCCTCTTTATAGGGTAGCTCTTGCACAGTTCCAAGACCCCAACGAACTCTTAGAAAAAGGGTCTAATCTATACACGTCAATCTACACACCCACTATATTGTTGCCAGGAAGCGCAGATATAATCCAATCAGGCATGCTAGAACAATCAAACGTAGATATAGCTCAAGCTTACATACAGCTTGTAACTGCGGAAAGGTCATATCAAGCCAACGCAAAAGTAGTAACATCTTCAGACAACGTATTACAAGCTACGCTAAATATGGTTACAGGTTAAAATAATATAGTATGGCAGAGGAACAGGTAAAAGAAGAAGGTAAGCCCGGAGGCAAAAAAAAGCTTATATTCATATTGGTACCAGTAATCCTCCTCCTGCTCATAGGAGGAGGCGCTGGAGCATATTTTTTCATAATACATAAGAAAAAAGAGACAAAAAAAGCTATGCCAGTGGCACCCCAAAAACTTGGCATAATGTATAATTTGGGTTCTTTTTTAGTGAATTTAGCAGACAAAAATGCCAATACATATGCTAAAGTTTCTATCACGCTAGAATTATCAAACCAAAAAGTTCAAGAGGAAGTTGTAAAAAGACTTCCCATTATAAAAGATGCCGTTATAAACCTTCTTAGTTCTAAAACATACAACGAGATAAGGACTCCGGAGGGCAAAGAAGAGCTAAGATTAGAGCTTATAAAAAGAATAAATGCTATATTGGTAACAGGGGGTGTACAAAATATCTACTTCACACAATTCATAGTACAAACTATGTAGATTTGTGGAAATAATATTATTTTTAAAAACTGTAAGTGCCCTTGGCATGGTTCTCTCGCTTATAGCTTTTTTATATACAGCTTTTGATTGGAAAAACATATTATCTAAAACATATCAAAAAGATGACATAATATATATATATAGAATAATTCCCGTAGACAAACATTCAAAGTTTATCATATTAAAAGCTAAAAAAAAATTGATATTGGTATTTGTAGCAAAAGATTATGCTAAACTTATATATGAGATGGATGATGAGGGTGAAAACGTTAATTAGCTTAATTATTGGGCTTTTATTGTTATCACACTTAGCTATGGCTCAAAACGAAAATCCTATAAACGTAATACCCGGTGTTCAAGTGAGCTTTAACAATGGCAACTTCACAGAAGCCATAAGGCTTATACTTATCCTAACGGTTCTTAGCTTGGCACCTTCTATAATCATAATGACTACATCTTTTATAAGGATAGTAACCGTTTTATCAGTACTAAGACAAGCTATAGGTCTTCCAAACGTCCCTCCCAATCAAGTTATAACATCTTTGGCGCTCTTTTTAACGTTTTATGTCATGTATCCAGTGATCAATCAAATAAACAAAAACGCACTTCAACCATACCTTCAACATAAAATTACCGATAAACAATTTATACAAAATACTATAGAGCCTCTTAAAGAGTTTATGGTAAGAAATACAAAAGTAAGCACCGAAAGAACTTTCTTGCTAGCTTCAAATATTCCAAACAAAGATAACATCAAAAATATAAACGATTTACCTTTGAGCGTAGTTATTCCAGCCTTCATGGTGAGCGAGTTATCTATAGCTTTTCAGATTATATTTTTGCTTTATTTACCTTTTCTTGTTATAGATATGGTAGTGTCTGCTATACTACTAGCTATGGGTATCATAATGATTCCCCCCACTGTAATATCGTTGCCTTTTAAAATTATGCTTTTTGTACTAGTAAATGGCTGGGAACTTGTAATATTATCCTTAGTAAGGAGCTACCATTGAGTCAGGATCAAGTGCTTACCATAACAGAAAACATGATTAAAATGACGGTGCTTCTGTCTGCCCCTATATTGTTAACCACATTTATTGTCGGACTTTTGGTAAGTATACTCCAATCTGCCACTCAAATCCAAGAAATGACCCTTAGCTACATTCCAAAAATTCTTGCAGCGTTTTTTGTGATTTTTTTGCTAGGAAGTTGGATGATGAAACACATGATAGACTATACTAAAGAACTAATCATCAACATACCAAACTATATAAGGTAATATGATACTTACTATCTCAATTCCTTATCTTATAACTTTTTTGCTTATAACACTTAGGATATCCTCCATAGTTTTTTTAGCGCCCGTGTTTGAAGATTTACCCAATGGCTTTAAAATATTTTTCGTGATAGCTTTTAGCGTATCTCTTTATTATTATAGCCCTGTAAAGCCAATCTATACAGGTGATTTTATAACACTAATACTTATGGGCATAAAAGAGTTTAGCTTAGGTTTTATCATAAGCCTTATAATTAGACTTCTAGTAGATATTTTCTTTGTGTTTGGAGAGTTTGTGTCAAGTTCCCTTGGTCTTTCAAACGCCACGCTTTTAAATCCCCTAATGGGAAATTCCACAATATTAGGTACTTATTTCAGCTACTTTTCTATGGCGCTTTTTGCAGCGTCTTCTGGCTTTGAATATGTATACTTTGTGCTATCTGATAGTTTAAAAAATATTCCCCTTGGTATGTTTGATATATACAATTTGAGGCCAGAGTTTATATTAAATATCTTTTATAAAAGCTTTTACACCGCATTTCAACTTGCATTGCCCCTTATAGCAATAGGACTTGTGATGAACTTAATTCTTGCCGCTGTAAATAGACTCATTCCGCAGATTAACGTCTTTATGGTAGGTATGCCACTTCAAACAGTAATAGGATTAATATTTCTAATTTTTGTATTTCCCATATTGGGTATTTTGATGCATGATATATTTAAGCATTATTTTATGTATATGTTAGAAATAACAAGAGGATATAACCATGGCATCGGAAAATAAAACAGAAAAAGCTACACCGTATCGAAGGGGTAAGCTAAGACAAGAGGGAAACGTAGCAAAAAGCCAGGAAGTAATATCTGCTCTTTTAATGCTTGTTTCAACAGTCGCCCTGTTCTTTATAGGATATAAAATCTATATTTTATTCTCCGATATGCTTTTAGACGGAAGCTTAGCCGCTCAAGATTTTTCTTTCACTGCCTACGATACAACAAGATTTATGGGTTTATCCTTTAGAAAACTCTTGGCAGATATATCGCCTCTTTTCATATTGGCTATTTTAATAATTGTGTTTGGGTACGTTTTACAGTTTGGTTTTATATTTACCTTCAAACCTTTGGAACCCAACTTTTCAAAATTAAACCCAATAGAAGGTCTAAAAAACTTATTTAGCTTAAATGCACTTTTTGAACTTACTAAAAATTCTTTAAAAATAGCTTTACTTTTAACAGCATCCTTTTTCGTAGTGTATTTTAGCTTTCATACATTGGTATGGTCATCCTATATGCCTGCAAGACAAGGTTTAGAAGAAATAGCAAAGCTCATATTTAAACTTCTTATATCAATAGGCATAGTGGGGCTTATCTTAGCCGGTGTTGATTTTGCTTACAAAAAATTTGACTACGAAAAGCGCATAAAAATGTCAAAACAAGAGGTAAAAGACGAATTCAAGCAATTTGAAGGAAATATTGAAGTAAAAGCCAAAATAAGAAGAAGAATGATGGAACTATCAAGGGCTAGAATGATGCAAGAAGTGCCAAAAGCCAGCGTGGTTATAACAAACCCAACACACTTTGCTATAGCCTTAAGGTATATACCAAAACAAGATAGGGCTCCCGTAGTAGTGGCAAAAGGCCAAGACTATATGGCTCAAAAAATCATAGAGATAGCTGAAATAAATGAAATTCCAGTGGTTAGAAAACCAGAACTAGCAAGGGCTCTTTACAAAGCCGTAGATATAGGAGAAGAGATTCCACCAGAGTTTTATAAGGCTGTAGCTGAAATAATAGCTTATATAGTAAAAAGAAAACAGCGCGGTCTCCTATGATAAATGATATTTTTTACTCTTTACAAGGAGAAGGATTTTTAGTAGGTACACCGGCTTTATTCATAAGATTTCAAGGATGCAATTTAAGATGTGTTTGGTGTGATGAAAAAAATGCCCTTGATTTTGATAAAACTGCAAAGCCTTACGATGTAGCCATAAGAGAAATAGAAAAACTGCTGTCTTTATACAACCCAAACCTTATAGTGCTTACAGGCGGCGAGCCTCTTTTAAACGAAGATTTCATACATATTTTTTCTTATCTTAAAAGCCTAAACAAAACCATACAAATAGAAACAAATGCCACAGTCCTAAAAGAAGACATTTACAACACCATAATATCATATCCACACACGTATATAACGCTATCTCCAAAATATATATCAAACTACGTAATAGATCAAAAATTTCTGGCTTTTAACAAAAATATAGAGTTAAAAATAGTGGTGGATGAGCATTTAAACGAAAGTGTTTTAGAAAGAGAATACATTAAGCACTTTGTAGACAAAAATCTACTTATACTACAACCGCTTTGGGAAGAAGGTAGAGTAAAATTTCTTGACAAAGCCATTGCCCTTGCTGAGAAATTTGGCGGTAGGGTAATACCACAAGTACATAAACTCTTGGGATTAAAATGATGGAAATAAAGATATACACAGACGGCTCTTGTCTTGGAAACCCAGGAGCAGGTGGGTATTGTGCTATATTAAAAGCTTTTAAAGATGGTAAAGCCATAAAAGAAAAGATTGTAAAAGGAGCAGAAGCAAATACCACCAACAACCGCATGGAGTTAAAAGCTGTTATAGAAGCGTTAAAAACGTTAAACAAGACGGACAAAAAAATAACCATATACACAGACAGCCAATACGTAGCAAATGGTATAAAAACGTGGTTGGATAGTTGGGTTAAAAAAGATTTTGAAGGCATAAAAAACGAAGACCTTTGGAAAGAACTTTATAAGCTTTTAAAGAAATTTAACGTAGAAGTAATATGGTTAAGGTCTCATCAAAAAGACAAAGGGCATGACCATGATACAAACAACCTTTGCGATAAAATAGCAAGGGAAGAGGCTATGAAAATAAAAAATAACCTTTTATAAATTCTTCTCCAGGCTCTAAAGATTCTCCAGGCTTTTGTATGTATATATCAAACACATCTTTAAAGTTGTAAGACAAAGCACTTGCAATTTCTATATAGCTTAAAGCTTGTTCATGCTGCTTTAGGGTAAAGTTTATTAAAGAAAGAAGTATATATTTTTCTTTTGAATCGCTTGCTAAAAAAAGCCACTTTGAAGCTTCTATATATTGGGATTTATGAATGTATTTTATCGCCCTTGCAAGATTCTTATCTTGTATGATGTTTTCATCAACTTTATTTCTAGATTTATCCAATATTAAAATCCTAAAACTAGTGCGCATCAATCTTCGTCTTGTTCTTGAATTGGACTTTCTCCTCTTTCTTGCTCTGTTATGTCAACCAAGTAAGCAATGAGATATGACATCGTAGCTACCACCACTAGGGCTGTGATGGCTAAAAAATCCATGTATTTCCACATTCCACCCATATCAAGTTTCTCCTTTTTTGTTGCCACCTTTCCATATAGGCAGCACAAAAGATACAACCATAATAGCTAACACTCCAAATGCTAAAAAAGCAAACCATTCTCTATCGGCAGGAGTAACAGCTTTTGCCATTACTTCATTCATCACTCTTATTGCTTCTTCCATTTTTCCTATCACCTCTCATCACATAAAAATAAAGCACAACCCCAAAAGATATTATCATCATTATCATAACTATTGTCATGAAAATGACATCCCATATCCTAAAAACGACGGGCACGTACATGTGGTGTCCCATTATTCTCTACTCTTTTGCCCTTTTTTGCTGGAAAAAATACTGTACATAAATATGCTAAACATGAGAAGCAAAACGAAACCAACTACACCTATTACTATAAATCTAAAAATCATAAAAGCCCTCTTAACGTATTATATCACTTAATTATGTAAAAATTATAAAAACTTAAAATCCAAGACTCTTAAATTTTGACAGCATATTCTGTTGGGCTAAAACATTTTTGTATTGTTTGAAAAGCTCTTTAGCTTTTTCGCTGTTTCCAAGCTTTTGATAACAAGATATATCTTCGTACAAAGCCTTTGCCATAGTATCGTATATACCAAACTTCTCTAAATAAGGTACAGCTTCGTCAAGATATACAACTGCATTTTTACATTGATTCATCTTGTATAGATCGTTACCAACGTTGTATAAGTCCAAATCAAGACCGTATCTAGCACCACCTTTTCTGGTTTTGTATCCTCTTACCATGAGGGCTTGCAAATGATACTGATAAGCTTTTTGGTAATTACCTTTTTGGTAATAGATATCTCCAAGATGTCTTAGCGGTATAGCGGCTCCTTCTGTATCACCATTTTTAAGAGCTATCTCGGAAGACTCTACGTAGTACTTTTCTGCATCTGGCAAATCGCCTTTCTTTTCATAGGCTTGCCCTAAAAGGTTGTATAAAAGCCCAAGCGTGTTTGGTTTATCTTGGCCTAAAGCAATAGCTTGCTTTAGATATGTTATAGCTTTATCATAATCCCCGGTTTCAAGGTAAAAGTTTCCAGAATAGTAATACGTAGTATACAAAAGATTGTTGTCGTTTAACAGTTTTGCTATCTTAAAAGCCCTAGACAAATCTCTTAAAGCAAGTTGTTTTTGGTCTGATTTTGCTTTGTTTAATACGCTGTTTAGGATTTTTTGAGTAGATATTTTGATATCATTTATAAAACTAGATACATCAACACCGTTTTCTTGAGCTATCTTCATATATTTAAATACCTTATCTATATCGTAGTATCTAGAAGATAAAAAGTTGTTGTAAGCTATGTAATAAGCCGCTTCTCCAATAAGATGCTTGTTTCCTACTACGTTTGCAAACTCAAAAGCTTTTTTTAATACTTCGTTTGCTTTTTGATATCTTTCCGATTTCATCAAATTTATACCTTTACTTATAATCTCTTCAATTTGCTTAGTAGGTTTCGCATAAACTTCAAACCCATAATCTGTCTCATGTATCATATACTCATCTTTTGAAGAATTACAATATAACCATGGACCATTTTTTATAAATTCGCCACCTTTGGCTTTACAGTATTGGGCTGCCAGCGTTTCATACTTTTCGCGCTTTGCTTTATCGGTAAGATGGAAGTTAAAGTACATAGGTTTTTCTATCATATCTAGGTAGAAAGGTATTACGCTTTCTGAGTATTTTATAAAGTTTTTATAGTCGTTAAAATCTTTCTTTTGATAAACCCTTTCACAACTTGATAAAGCCACCACGGCACCAACCATTCCAAAATATATAATTTTTTTGTTCATTTTTCCTCTCCTTAAAAATCTTAAAACAGCTCCTCTACCTTTCCTTCGTCATCTACTTTTGATATGTGTAGAGCTTGCTTTTCTTCTCCATGGTTTCTAAAATCTGTCCTGCAAGCGTCCACACATTTTCCACACATATAGCAAGCTTTTAATCCGCTTGTGGTATCAAGCTCATCTTTCAATTTTCTTGGGTCTAAAGCTATGGGGCAAGCTCTTACACATTCCAAACATTCTGTGCATGTATTTTTATCATAGGTAATGCGCCATCTCATTTTTTGATTGAAAACTTCCAGATAAAGACCTATAGGACAAAAATATCTACACCACTTTTGTCTTAGCCATCCTATGGCAAGATAATTAAGAGCGATAAGGCCATACGTAAGAAGTGATACCCACCAAAACGCAGGGTGGTAGGGTTTAAATAAGACAGACAAATCCACTATCCAATTTAACAATATTAGAGTTAGGATAGCGTTTAAAACAAAAACGATAATATTAAACTGCAACTTTTTTCCGTGCCTATAGAGTTTATCATAAAGCACTTTAACACCTCTTATGAGCCATCCTTCGGTGCATATAAAACTACAAAAAAATCTCCCATAAAAATAGTTTATTACAAATGTAACAGTATAAAGAGCAATCCACAGTGAAAAAGCCCATATAGCTGGTTTCGTCCAATTGGTGGTGTAATGTCCCCATAGATAATAGTTTCCGTTGGCAAAATCCATCTTTATAAGATGGAAAACCGGAAAGATGACAAGACTTAAAGCAGAAATAATGTTAAAAGCGAGCCTAACCTTAGTATATTTTGTAGCATAGGGATATTCCCCTAAAAGCTCTAAAAGCGCCATAGCAACCTCCTATCCTTGAAGTAAGTCCTAGCTTACTATAAGATTATTATAGCATAAAGCCCGCACATATTTTTAAGCATGTAATTTAATTAAATATCTTTTCTTTCCTCTTCTAAAAGTTCCACAGGCTTACGCCCAGCAAAACCCTCTTCTATACCATGCCAATGAGTTATCTCTTCTTCACCTTCTAACCAGCATAGCCATATATCTTGATTTCCCTTCTTAGATAGAAAATCCAATAGCAAAGGATTTAGTCCTTTTACAACAGCACCGGTGGCTGATATCTCGTAAATTAGATTATTCATTTGGTTTTTCTTTTCTTCTAAGACACTTTCCATATAAAGCTTTTCTAACTCATCATCTATACTGGAAATACGCTCTATAATATCTACAATTTCCTCTCTCATGTCTATAAAATCATATATAACAGGTTTTATAGACTCCAAAACTCTATTAGCCTCTTCTAAATCAAAGTATCTCATAATACTATAAAAGTAATTCTATATATATCTTTTGCTATGAAAAATATTAGCCTAAGAGCGCTATGGCTTTGTCAAATATAAACTTAGGCTCTATATCAAGGCAAGGATAGTCCCCATACTTACAAACTCCTTTTCCGTGTAAATCACAGGGTTTACAAGGCATATCCTTTGATACTATAATACCTTCATCTTCTTTTGGAGCAAACCCAAAACACGGATCCGTCCCACCAAATATTGTAATCACCTTAACTCCTACGGCCCTAGCCATGTGTGTTATAGAAGAGTCGTTTGATATTACAAGTTTTGAGCTTTTAACACAAGCAAGAGCTTCTGTTAGGGAAAGCTTGCCAACGTAGTTTATACCATAAGCATCTACGTTATCGTCTTTTCCCCCCAATAGTCTCACCTCAAAGCCTTTTTCTAAAAGCATTTTAGAGAGTTCTTTAAAATATTTGTATCTTTTTTTATCGTATCTCGCCCCCACTCCAAGGCTTACCACTGGTTTTGAAGATAAGAACTTTTCAACTCTATCAGGGTTTACTTCCAAATAAGGTTTTGAGTTTTTTATATCTAAAATGGGTTTTACAGCATTTGCATACTCATCTGTTATATAAAACCTTTCTTTTTTAAAAACCTTAAACCATACACATAGTCTTCTTTTTAAAGATCTTTTGTTGTAAGAAAACCATGTTGTTTTTAAAACACTTCTTAGAGCAAGAGTTTTTAGATTTTTATGAAGGTCTATTACGATGTCTGGTTTTACACTTTTTACACTTCTTGCAACCTTAAAGATATTTTGTTTATCAACACCCAAGACTTTTACAAAAGAAGAGTCTTCAAATATAGGAGCAAACTCTTTATAAGTCATAAGATATACATCAAAGCCAGCATCGTAAAGAGGTTTTAAAACAGCCGTTGTAAGTATAACATCTCCAAGGGAAGAGAATCTCAAAACAAGGACTTTATCCACCGCTTACAGGAGGTATTACAAGAACGGTATCTTCGTTTTTAAACTCGCTGGCATACTCGTTTTCTTTGGCAAACCTACAGGATTTAATTATATCGCAAAGAGCAGGATATTTTTTGCACAAATATTCTTTTAAATGCGTTTCATTTCCTTCAAAATCAATATCTTCAGAAGCCCCGAGCTTTTCTTTTAGTATAGAAAAATATATAAGCTTCATACAAACTTAGAAAGTCTTCTTAATGTCTCTTCTTTTGGAAGAATAGATACTATAACATCTATTGCTATACCCTCTAAAGAACCTGTTATAGCTATTCTTAAGGCGTGCCATATGTCTTTTGGCTTTAAACCTGTGGATTTTTGAATATTTTTTACAACCGCTTTAAGATTTTCCGGTGTTATCTGTTCTAAAGCGCTTATTTCTTTTATCAAAAGCTCAAAAACACTTTTATCTATTTTAGAAAGCTCTTCTTTTGCAGCTTCATCTGGTTCTTTGTGTTCAAAAAATGGTCTTAGTTTTTCAACAGCCTCTAGGTATGTGTTGTATTCTTTTCTAGTGGCTTTTATTATCTTTCTAAGATAATCTATATCCACTTTTTTGTAGGCTTTTTCTATAAAAGGTAGCAAATCCTCTAAAAGCCTATCTTCTGACAGTATCTCTCTTATATAAACACCGTTTAGCCAATACAGTTTATCGTGGCTAAAAACAGCCGGTGATAGATTTATATCTTTTATGTCAAAATATTTTACGGCCTCTTCTTTTGATATAATCTCTTTGCCAACCTTTTCGCTGGACCATCCCAAAAGACAAAGATAGTTAAAGAGGGCTTCCGGGCAATAGCCGTTTTCTTTGTAAAATCTTACAGAAACACCGCCATGCCTTTTTGATAGTTTTGTCCTATCTTCTCCAAGAATTACCGGCAAATGTGCAAACTCTGGAGGCTTAAAACCAAGGGCTTCGTATATAAGAATCTGCTTTGGCGTGTTTGATATATGGTCTTCTCCTCTTATAACATGGGTTATCTTCATAAGAGCATCGTCTATTACCACCACAAAGTTATAAACAGGACTTCCATCACTTCTTACTATCACAAAATCACCAAAATCATCTACGTTTATGCTTATATTTCCTCTTATCAAATCATCAAAACTTACCACCCTTCCGTCCGGCACCTTAAATCTTATAACGTAGGATCCATCATTTCTCAATCTATCTTCTACTTCTTCTTTAGAAAGGTGTCTGCAAGTACCGGGATATCTATAAGCTTTTCCTTGAGCGTAAGCCTCTTCCCTTTGTTTTTCAATATCTTCTTCTTTGCAAAAGCAATAATACGCATGTCCTGATTCTACAAGCTTTTTAGCGTATTCTTTATATATGTCAAATCTTTCTGATTGTCTATAAAACTCATCCCATTCTATACCAAGCCATTTTAAATCTTCTAAAATAGAGTCTTCAAACTCTTTTGTAGACCTTTCTCTATCGGTATCTTCAATTCTTAGTATAAAACTCCCGTTGTGGTGCCTTGCAAAAAGATAACTGAAAATACCGGTTCTTGCGTTGCCAAGATGCATATATCCTGTAGGACTTGGAGCAAAACGTGTTCTAACCATATCACTATTATAAAGCAAAAATATCATTTTATCGTTATAATTAATACCATATGAGCATGTTTACAAAAATATCAATCTTGGGTGTTGCTTGGGTATCATTAGAACTTATAATGGGTATATTTCATAAAAGCGTATGCACAAGCTCTGGATGTACCATAGCCGCCTCTTACAACAGATATCCAGAGTTTGTAATGCTTATTGTAGGGCTTTTACTTTTTATAGTTTTGGGGCTTTTAAAAGAAAAAAAGAAAGAAAAACTTTTAGATACAATACTTATAGGCGCTTTGGCATCGGAAGGGTATCTACAAGGATTTGAAATATTTACAGCTCATACGTTTTGTATTTTTTGCACAGTGACATTTTTGATAATACTAACACTTTTTATAATAAGGGTAAAAGAAAACAAAGAGATACTTTTAAAAGGACTTAGCGCTTTCTTCTTTGTATTTTTTACGGTTTTCATGATAAACAACCCTACCTTGGATATAAAAAATCAGTATACACTCCTATATCTTCCGGGATGTCCTCACTGCGAGCACACAGAAAAGTTTTTAGACAGCATACACGTAGATTACAGCAAGATAAACGCTTCTCATCACAAAGGGCTTTTGATGTCCATGGGCATAAGCGAAGCTCCTATTTTATTTATAAGAGAAACCTATGGATACAAAGTGCTTGTGGGTTCTGATGCTATAAAGTCTTTTTTTAATAAAAGCCAAAAAGCCAATTCACAGACACAGCAAGGTAACAACCTAAACTTTGAAGGTGGATGTCAGCTAAACAACATCTTTGGTAATAGTTGTAGCAAATAATATTAGTGTATTAATATCAAAAATATTGACAAAAATATGCTAAAAATTAAATTATAATAAAATACTGATAGGAGGTTAACATGTATAGCGAAAACATGTGGAGCAAGAAGGTGAAAGATTATATAGAACAAGCGTCTTCGATAGCTAGGTCTTTGGGTGACACAAAAGTAGACACAGACCATCTTCTTTTGGCGCTTTTAAAAGACCCAGATTCGGCATTATCAAAATATGTGTCTAAAAAAGGTATAGACTCAAAAGAGTTATACCAAAAGCTAAAAGAGCACATCAACAGTATAGACGTCCAGCTAAACAAAGCAGCAGAATCAGAAGCCAGTCATCTTATAGACTTAAGAAGTAAGATTATCCAATTAAAATCTGATATATCAAATATTCAGACAGAGCTATCTGAAATAAGAGAAGCGAAAAGACGTATAGAAAGCGAATTAGAAAGGGCTAGAAGATACGATCCATGGAGCGCAAGGCAACTAGAATTAGAGCTAAGACAGTTAAAGGCAGAAGAAGAGCGCCTAAAAAGGGAGCTATCAAGGGTTGAGCAGAACTTATCCACCGTTTTTGATAAAAGTGCAGTAAGAGATTTCTTAGACAACAAAATATCCATAGACGCCCTTGTTAAAACGGCTCTAAAAGAAAGCCCACACAGAGAACAGTTAAAAGAAATAGGAATATCGTTTGATAGATATGAAGACAAGGTATCTAAAAGGTTTATAGGAAAAACGCCTGAGTTTGGATATTCTAAGAATCTTGAAAAAGTATTTGAACTAGCCCAAGAAAAGGCTGTCAAAGAAGGCGTTGCTGAAGTATCAGCGGCTCATTTAGTTTCAGCGCTTTTAGAAGCAAAAGAATTTATAGCTGCAAAACTTTTAGAACAAATTTTAGGAGGTAAAAGTATGGACACAGAAAAAGAGATCCAAGAAGAGGAAAAATCTATACTAGAACGCTACGGAGTAGACCTTACCCAAAAGGCAAAAGATGGAAAGCTAGACCCAGTGATTGGAAGAGAAAAAGAGATAAACCAAACCGTAGAAATACTTCTAAGAAGGAGCAAAAACAATCCTGTCTTAGTGGGTGACCCAGGTGTTGGTAAGACCGCTATAGTGGAGGGCTTAGCCCAAAGGATAGTAAACAAAGAAGTACCACCAGAGCTTCAAGACAAAAGCATAATAAGCATAGACATGGGTTCTTTGGTGGCTGGTTCTAAATATAGGGGTGAGTTTGAGGAAAGGGTTAAAAAGCTCTTAGATGAGTTAAAAGAAAGACCAGAAGTTATTTTATTTATAGATGAAATTCATACGGTAATAGGAGCAGGAAAAGGCGAAGGCTCTTTAGATGCTGGTAATATGTTAAAACCAGCTTTAGCAAGAGGTGAGATAAGACTTATTGGAGCTACAACCCTTGATGAGTATAGAAAATATATAGAAAAAGATCTTGCTTTAGAAAGAAGGTTTCAACCTGTATACGTAGATGAACCGACCATAGAAGAGGCTATAGAGATATTGAAAGGCTTAAAACCAAAACTAGAAGATTTCCACAAGGTAAAAATAGAAGACGATGCCATAGACGCCGCCGTAAAACTAACGCATAGGTATGTAACCTTTAGAAAACTACCAGATAAAGCTATAGATGCCCTTGACCAAGCTTGCGCTCGTAAGAAATTAGCTTCTGTAACGGTACCTCCAGAACTTCAAGAGATAGAAAGAAAGCTAAGAGCCTTGGAAGAGCAGATTATAAATGCAAACTTGTCAGGAGATTACGAAAAAGAAGCAGAGTTAAAGATTCAAAAAGTGAACCTTGAAAAGCAAAAACAAGATATCATCAACAAACTTGATATGATAGATGTTAAAATAAGCCAACTCAAGAAAAAGCTAGAAGACTTAGAACAGCAGATTATAAAAGTTGCAGAAAAAGGCGATTACGAAAAAGAAGCCCAGCTAAAGATAGAGATGATAAACACCGAAAAAGAGATAAAAGCCCTAGAATCAAAACGCGCAAAAACGCTCAGCGTAACATATGATGACATAGCCCAAGTAGTATCAGATTGGACTGGCATACCTCTTAACAAATTAAAAGAAGAAGAGATGGAAAAGCTACTACATTTAGAAGAAGAGCTTCACAAAAGAGTTATAGGTCAAGATGATGCAGTGGTAGCCGTAGCAGAGGCCATAAGAAGAGCGAGGGCAGGATTAAAAGATCCAAAACGCCCAATAGCCTCTTTCTTGTTTTTAGGACCTACCGGTGTAGGTAAGACAGAATTGTCAAAGGCTCTGGCAGAGCTTTTGTTTGGTGAAGAGGATGCTCTTATAAGGCTTGACATGTCAGAGTTTAAAGAAGAACACACCGTATCAAAACTAATAGGTGCTCCTCCTGGATACGTAGGTTACGAAGAGGGCGGCAAACTAACAGAAGCCGTTAGAAGAAAGCCTTACAGTGTTGTGCTTTTAGACGAGATAGAAAAAGCCCATCCAAGAGTGTTTGATTTATTCTTGCAAGTGTTAGACGACGGAAGACTTACGGACTCTCACGGAAGAACAGTAGATTTCAGAAACACAGTAATCATAATGACTTCTAACATAGGTAGTACATATCTTCTCACTCTACCACTAGAAGGAGACCCGGAAGAAATTAGGAAAGAGTTTGAAAAAGCCAAGGAAAAGGTCTTAGGAGAACTAAAACACTTCTTTAGACCAGAGTTTCTCAACAGAATAGACGATATCATCGTATTTAAACCTCTTACCATGGAACAGCTTATTCAAATAGTGGACTTGTTGATAAACGACCTTGACAAACGCTTAAAAGACAAAAACATAACAGTAGAGCTTACCATAGAAGCTAAGAAAGAGTTAGCCAGAAGAGGATACGAACCAGCCTTTGGTGCAAGACCTCTAAAGCGTACAGTTCAAAAACTCTTAGAAACGCCTTTAGCCAACAAGATAATAAAAGGCGAAATAAAAGAGGGCTCCAAAGTAAAAGTAGACGTAAAAGACGGAGAGTTTGTTTTTGAAACAACCTAACAAATCTTTCTGACAAAGGCGGGAGTTTTTCCCGCCCTCTTTTGATATAATACTCTCATGAAAAAGCCAGAGATACTATCACCGGTTGGGACTTTTGAAAGTTTAATGTCTGCTATAAAAGCCGGTGCAGATGCAGTTTATATGGGATTTGACAAGTTAAACCAAAGAGCCGGCAAAGGGGGCTTTTCAAAAGAAAACATAAAAGAGGCAAGGCTCATCACAAAAGACCACAACGTAAGGCAATATATAACATTAAACTCAATAGTCTTTGAAGAGGATTTACCATATTTAGAAGATATGCTTGATTTTTTAAAAGAGATAGAAGTGGATGCCGTCATAGCTTGGGATTTTTCTGTGGTGCTTGGAAGCATAGCAAGAGGTTTAGAAACCCACATATCCACAATGGCTTCTGTATCAAACTCTATCTCTGGTAAATTTTACAAAGATTTAGGTATAAAACGCATAGTCCCAGCCAAAGAACTTGATTTAGATTCTGTTAAAAGCCTAAAACAAAACACTGGTTTAGAAGTAGAAGTGTTTGTGCATGGGTCTATGTGCATGGCGGTGTCCGGAAGGTGTTTTCTAAGTCATGAGGTCTTCCAAAAATCCGGAAACAGGGGAGAATGCTATCAGGTTTGTAGACATGAGTTTGACGTAAAAGTAATATCAAAAAACTCTGGCACAGAGTATTATCTTGGAAGTGATTATGTAATGTCTGCTAAAGATTTGCTTACTATCAATTTTGTAGATAAACTAATGTGGGCAGATGCTTGGAAGATAGAAGGAAGAAACAAAAATCCAGATTATGTATATATGAGTACAAAAGCTTACAAAGAAGCAAGGGATAGAATACTAAACAACAAATGGGAAGAAAAAGGATACCAAGACCTGTTAGATATGCTAGAAAGAGTATACCATAGAGAGTGGGATGGCGGTTTTTATTTTAAAGAAGCCTCCTTTGGCGTAAACTCCTCTATAGCAAAAGAAGAAAAAATCTATGTGGGTGATGTGATAAAGTTTTATCCCAAGGCTTCTGTAGCAGAGGTAAAAATAGTAGCTCATCCTTTAAAAATAGGCGACACTATCCATATAATAGGAAAATCTACTGGTCTTGTAAGACAAAAAGTAGAATCTATGGAGATAGAAAATCAAAAAATAGAGCAAGCGGAAAAAGGCGTGGTAATAGGTCTAAAAGTAGCTGAAAAAGTAAGAGAAAAAGACAAAGTTTATCTTATAAGAGAAAAATAGGATAAAATAATTTTTATGAGAGAATACGCTTTAGAAATAGCAAAAAAAGCAAAAAGTGTGTTGCCAAGGCTTTCAAGCCTAACACCAGCCACTAAAAATAGTGTGCTTTTAAGAGTATCTAAGCTTTTAATAGAAAACAAAGAACTTATCCAAAAAGAAAACGAAAAAGATGTAGAGTTTGCAAAGTCCATCGGCCTTTCAAAGGCGATGATAGATAGATTAAAAGTTGGGGAAAAGCAAATAAACAGTATGGTAAAAGTCCTGGAAGATGTTGCCAAACTAAAAGATCCAGTAGGTGAAATAACTTCTATGTGGACGGTGGACAATGGACTTAAAATAGGTAGAATGAGAGTACCCCTTGGGGTAATATTCATAGTATACGAATCAAGACCAAACGTCACTATAGAAGCAGCCAGTCTTTGTTTTAAATCTTCCAACGCCGTTATATTAAGAGGTGGCAAAGAAGCCCTTCATACCAACAACATACTCGCAAACCTTTTCAGACAAGCTATAAAAGAGCATGTAGAAGGCTTAGAAGACGCCGTATGTTTTGTGGATAGAAGAGAAAGAGAAATCGTTACAGAACTTTTACAATTAGAAGGGCTTGTGGATGTGGCTATACCAAGAGGCGGCGAAAGTCTAATAAAGGCTGTATCAGAAACCGCCAAAATCCCTGTTATAAAACATTACAAAGGCGTTTGCAGTATATACGTAGACAACGAAGCAGACCTTAAAAAAGCTTACGACATAGTTTACAACGCAAAAGTCCAAAGACCATCAGTATGTAATGCCATAGAAAACCTTATCGTACACAAAGACCTCTTAAAGGATTTTTGGCCAAAGATGGCGATGGTGCTTTTGGAAAGCGGTGTTGAATTGCGATGCGATGAAGATACATACAACGCCCTTCAAACCAAAGATTTTGAAGCTTTTAAAGATAAATTCAAAAAAGCCACAGAACAAGATTATTATGAAGAGTTTTTAGATCTAATACTAGCCGTTAAAACCGTAAACTCTTTAGAAGAAGCAATGGAGTTTATAGAAAAATACGGCTCTAAGCATTCGGATGCCATAATCACAGAAAACCACACAAAAGCCATGAGGTTTTTACAAGAGGTGGATTCGGCGGCAGTTTACGTAAACGCTTCTACAAGGTTTACAGACGGCAACGAATTTGGTCTTGGCGCTGAGATGGGCATATCCACAGACAAAATACACGCTAGAGGCCCGATGGCGTTAAGAGAGCTTACCATAGAGAAATTTATAATTTTTGGAAACGGCCAGTTAAGGGAAAATGTAGGTATACCAAAAGAGCTTAAAGAAAAATTTCAATTAGAGTAACTAGTTTTTAGGATTTTTATATTGTAAAACAAAATTTTCTACATTTTTCAAATAGCAATCTTTAATATCGCTTGTGTAATGTATAAATTTCGTTAGCTTATCGGCACTTAGTGGGTCTTGTAGGCACAACTTGATAATATCCAATATGTTTTTGCTATTTACTCTAAAGCCAATACCCATTTTTTCTAAGACATCGGCTACATCTTTTATCTTATCTATATAACCTCCATAAAGAGAATAAGAGCAAAAGCTCACAGGCTCTACTATGTTGTGACCTCCGTAACCTTCTACAAAAGACCCTCCTACTATACTAACAATAGCCCTTTTGTAATACTCTTTTAATTCTCCAATAGTATCTAATATTACAACTCTGTCTTCTTTCTTTGTTTTCAAAACAGCTTTTATACCGTTCTTTTCTAAAAGCTTCAACACTTCTTGGGAGCGAGATATATGCCTTGGGGCTATTACAACCTTATAATCTGTATTGGATAAAACCCACTTTATCAGCGGAATCAACATTTCTTCTTCTTTTTCATGGGTACTACCTATTACAATGCTGTCTTTTTGATGATTACAGTCTATAGCTATAGAAGTTAGCTTTAAATTTCCGCATAAAAAAGTGTTTTTGTTTATTTCTTTTAAAAGCTTAAAACTTTCTTCATCTTTTGCCAATATCATATCAAAAAATCCCAAAAAGTATTTCTCTAATCTATTTTTAGGAGCTCTTCCATTTAAAAGAAGCTTTGGTATTTTTGCTTTTAATAAAAAGGGCCAAAATTCTTTTTCGGTGTTTATAAGACATATCGGGTGATAGGTATTTAAAAATTTGTCCCACAAAATAGGCATATCTAAAGGGATTGGCATAGAAGAATAATTTATTTTGCTAAAAAATTCTCTAGCCCTTGGCGAAAAATAGGTTATAAAAACAGGGTATTTTTGAGATACAAAATCTATTATAAACTTTGTGCTGTTAAATTCGCCGACGCTAGCAGTGTGAAACCAAACGGCATTTTTTGGCAGATTTACATGTTCTATTAGAAGCCTTTTTGAAAGCTCTAACGTCAATTAGGTATCTATTTCTCCAGCGATAAACTTGTTAACAAGCTCTTTAGCCTTGTAATCTGGATACTGAATGGGTGGGTGCTTCATAGTATAGGCGCTTATAGAATACAAAGGACCTGATATACCTCTGTCCTTTGCAAGTTTTGCACATCTTATAGCATCTATGGCAGAACCAGCACTGTTTGGGGAGTCTTCTACATCAAGCCTTGCTTCTACATGCATTGGCACATCACCGAAAAGTCTACCTTCCATTCTAACATAAGCTATTTTTCTATCTTTTAGCCATGGCACCCAGTCAGAAGGCCCTATGTGTATGTTACCATAGCCTAAATCATAATCTATCAGAGAGCTAACAGCCTTTGTCTTTGACTCTTTCTTCGTGTCAAGCCTCTTTCTTTCTAGCATATTTAGAAAATCTGTATTGCCACCTACGTTGAGTTGATAGGTCCTATCTATTTTTACGCCTCTATCTTTGAAAAGCTGAGCTATAGTTCTATGAAATATGGTAGCCCCAAGCTGAGATTTTATATCATCCCCTACTACAGGTATGCCAGCTTCTTTAAAGCGCTTAGCCCATTCGTTGTCAGATACTATAAAGGTTGGCATAGCGTTTATAAAGGCAACACCAGCCTTTAAAGCACACTCGGCGTAAAATCTTGCTGCTTTTTCAGAGCCCACTGGAACATAGTTTATTAAAACATCAGCTTTAGTTTCTTTTAAAATATTTACGATGGTATCCATATCGTCTTCTTTTTCATCGGCTTTTACAAAAGTAAGATCTTCCGGATAGCTTGACATATGCTCTGCCAATCCATCTAAAACTTTACCCATCCTCACTTTACAGTTTAAGTTTGGAACGTTTGGCTCAAATATGGCTGTGCAATTTGGTTTTGCGTATATAGCTTCAGATACATCTTTTCCTACTTTTCTCTTATCGATATCCCAAGCAGCTACAACCTGTATATCGTAGGGCTTATAACCCCCTATATCTTCGTACATAAGCCCGCTTACATCTTTCAAATCTCTTTTTTTATAGTAAAAAATGCCTTGTATAAGAGCGCTGGCGCAATTGCCAACCCCTATTATGGCAAGCCTTATCATCGTTAACCACCACCGTATTCCGACTGCTCTATTTCCATTATAAAGTCTTCCACATAATGGGTTATCTGATCAAATAATTCTTGGTCCGGAAGATCAAAATAATGGTCAAATAGCTCTATCTTTCTTTCGTGGCATTTGTTGTCCTCTAAACAAAATCTTACCAAAACAAACGGCCTATCGCAATTTGGACAACAGTCGTTACCGGGCATACAGAGCTCTACTATTGTTTCCACTTGATCAAAGTGGGTGCTTATAAACTCTTCTAACCTCTTAAGTTTGTCTAAATGTTCTTTCCATTTTTTCATACCTAATATTTTAGCATATCTAATCTTGTTGTATATATCTTTTACCTGTTTTATGGTATATTCTTTACCATTTGAATTGTCTATTATAAAATCAGCATACTTAAGCTTTTCTTCTATTGGCATCTGTCTTGAAAGCCTTTTTTCTATTTCCTCCTCAGTATAACCTTTTTCCAAAAGACGTTTTTTGGCTGTTTCTTTGTCTGCATAAACTACTATCAAAACATCGTAATTTTTATAAGTACCGTTTTCTATTACCAACGATGCTTCCAAACCAAAGATATCACAGTTTAAGGTTTTTAATAAATTATCAAGATAATCGTAAAGAGCCTTATGCACTATTTTCTCTAAAGATAAGAGTTTTTCCTTATCGTTAAAGACTATGCTAGCAACTTTTTTTCTATCTATAGCCCCGTCTTTTAATATATTTTCTCCTAAAAGCCCAACAACTTCCTTTTTTAACGCTTCATCTTTCTTATAAAGTTCATGGATTATAGCATCAGCATCGTAAACGCATACACCAAGCTCTTTAAAAAGCGATGATACAAAAGACTTGCCTACTCCAAAGTTGCCGGTGATAGCTATTTTTATCACTTTTTCTTTTTTCTTATCCTTATTGCATCTGGAGTTACTTCTATGAGCTCATCTTGTGTTATCCACTCCATCGCTTGCTCAAAATTCATCTTTCTTGGTGGGGTAAGCCTTACATACTCTTCAGCAGCAGCGGCTCTGTTGTTGGTAAGCTTTTTCTCTTTAGTAATATTTACATAAAGATCGTTATCCTTGTTGTGTTCTCCTATTACCATGCCTTCGTAAACCTCTGTGCCCGGTTCTATAAAAAATATGCCCCTATCTTCAAGTCCAAGCAAAGCGTAAGGAGTAGCTACACCTTTCCTATCTGCCACAATAGCTCCGTTTATACGGCTTTTAATATCACCCTGCCAAGGTTCATACCCTTCAAGTACAGTATTTATAAGCCCTTCACCCCTTGTATCCGTTTTAAACTCTGACCTATAACCTATAAGCCCCCTAGAAGGTATTATAAATTCAAGTCTTACTCTACCAAAACCATGGTTTATCATATTTACCATACGCCCTTTTCTAGAACCTAGCTTTTGAGATACGATACCTACGTATTCTTCTGGAATGTCTAAGATAGCTCTTTCTACAGGTTCTAATCTTTTGCCGTCTTGCTCTATTGTAACAACATCTGGTTTAGACACTTGAAACTCGTAGCCTTCTCTTCTCATAGTCTCAACAAGTATAGCCATTTGAAGTTCACCCCTTCCCATCACCAAAAAAGAATCTGTAGATTCTGTATCTTTTACTTTTATAGCTACGTTCATAAGGGTTTCTTTGTATAGCCTATCTCTTAGATGCCTTGAGGTTACATACTTACCAGATTTTCCAGCAAAAGGAGAGTCGTTGACAGAAAATGTCATAAATATGGTGGGCTCTTCTACTTTTATAGAGGGTAAAGCCACTGGGTTTTCTACATCAGATATAGTTTGACCTATGTTTATATCTTCAAAACCAGCTACGGCGACGATATCTCCAGCAAAAGCTTCTTTGATTTCAACTCTTTTAAGACCTTCTATCGTGTATATGGCTTTTACAAAACCAGTCTTAACAACGCCTTCTTCTGGCGAAACTATTGACACTTGCTGATTTTGTCTCAATGAGCCATTTTGTATACGCCCTATGGCCAACCTTCCTAAAAAGTTATCGTAATCTAAAGATGCTACTAAAAGCTGTAAAACTTGGTTCTCATCGTATGTTGGTGCTGGTATTGTATTTACTATTGCCTCAAACAAAGGCTCTAAATTGGAAGATTCTTGGTCTAAAGAGGTTTTTGCTATACCTTTTTTGGCTACCGCATATAATACCGGAAATTCAAGCTGTTCTTCGGTGGCATCCAAATCTATAAAAAGGTCGTATATTTCGTTTAGGACCTCTTGCGGTCTTGCATCTTGCCTGTCTATTTTGTTTATAACCACTATAGGAGTTAGCTTTGCTTCTAAGGCTTTCCTCAGCACAAACCTTGTTTGAGGTAGAGGTCCTTCTGCAGCATCCACAAGCAGTATAACACCATCCACCATATTTAGGACGCGCTCTACTTCCCCACCAAAATCGGCGTGTCCCGGTGTATCCACTATGTTTATTTTGATACCTTTATAATTTACAGAGGTATTTTTTGCTAAAATCGTAATACCTCTTTCTCTTTCAAGGGCATTACTGTCTAAAACCCTTTCTTGTACCTCTTCGTTTTGTCTAAAGGTGCCACTTTGCTTTAGAAGTGCGTCTACCAAGGTAGTTTTACCGTGGTCCACGTGTGCTATAATTGCTACGTTTCTTATATCGTCTCTTGTTTTCATCAAATATCCTTTAAGCGTTCATCGCTTTTAAAAATTCTTGGTTTGTTTTAAACTTTTTAAGCTTATCAAGCAAAAATTCCATAGCTTCTACATCGTCCATAGAAGAGAAAAATTTTCTAAGAACCCATATACGCTGAAGCTCCCACTCTGAAAGTAAAAGCTCTTCTTTTCTCGTACCAGATTTGCTTATATTGATAGCTGGGAATATACGCTTTTCGGTGAGTCTTCTATCAAGGTGAACCTCCATATTACCAGTGCCTTTAAACTCTTCGTATATAACGTCATCCATACGAGAACCCGTTTCTATCAAAGCTGTAGCTATAATGGTAAGACTTCCACCGTCTTCTATATTCCTAGCTGCTCCAAAGAACTTTTTAGGCCTTTGTAAAGCCGTAGCCTCTATACCACCAGACAACACTCTACCAGTAGGTGGTGTAACAGCATTTGAGGCTCTAGCAAATCTCGTCATAGAATCAAGTAGTATAACTACATCGTTTCCAAGTTCAACAAGTCTTTTGGCTTTTTCTATAACAAGCTCAGCTACTTGCATGTGTCTTTCTGGGGGTTCATCAAAAGTAGAAGCTATCACCTCTGGCTCATGGTCAGCTTTATCGGCATTTGACATTACTATACGCCTCATTTCGGTAACTTCCTCTGGTCTTTCATCTATTAGAAGTATGATTAAGTATACCTCTGGATGGTTGGTAAGAATAGCTTTTGACAGACGCTGAAGAATAACAGTTTTACCAGCTTTCGGCGGTGCTACAATAAGCCCTCTTTGACCTTTACCTATAGGACTTACAAGACTCAACACCCTCGTTGCATAATCAGACGGGTCGTATTCTATATTAAGGCGCTCAGTAGGATGATAAGGCACAAGCTTATCAAAAGACGGCCTACTTCTTAGTTCCAAAGAGCCTATAGGCAAGCCATTTACCGCTTCAATTTTTATCAGTGCGTAATACTTTTCGTTGTCCTTTGGCGGTCTTGAAAACCCTATGATGGTATCTCCAGTTCTTAAATAGAGTTTTTTTATCTGAGAAGGAGATACGTATATATCGTCTGGATTTGGCATGTAGTTGTTGGAAGGGCTTCTTAAAAACCCATACCCATCTTGCAGCACCTCTAATACGCCCCTTACAAACCTCAAGCCTTTTGTTTTGCCGTAAGCTTCCAATATATCTTCTATAAGCTCTTCTTTCCTTATACCTGTAATCCTTTTTAAGTCAAACTCTTTACCGAGTTTTTGCAACTCGGACATTGTCATTTTTTTAAGATCTTCTAGCGATAGTTCTTTGTTGGTTTCTTTAGTCGTAATTTCTTGTTCCATAATCAATCCCACCTAATTAAACGCTGGTATTTGTATAGCGGGTTTTATGGCCTTCCAGCGCCCGCTTATGGCCTATTGAAAAATCATTTGAAAAATCATTTTCCAATGCAAAATGTAGAAAATATCTCATCCAAAACATTTTCATCTGTGATAAGTCCAAGAATTTCCTCAAGGTAATCTAAAGCCTCCCTTATATAAAGCATCATAATTTCTGTTTTATCTTGCAAAGCAGCTTCTCTTAAAGAACCTAAAGCTTTAGCTATCAAAAACCTATTTCTTTTTGAAACATAAATGCCATCTTCAGCTAAATCCATCATATTTAAAATTTTGTTTTTCAAGCATTCCAAATTTTCTTGATTTCTTATAGAAATAATTATAGCATCATTTTTAAAAAAATCAAGGGTTTTAGTATTTATACCCAAATCACTCTTGTTTAATACCACAAACGTATTTAGGCTTTTAACAATATCGTATATAAAATAATCCTCTTCGTCCAACTCATTAGACCCATCCACTACGAAAAGTACCACATGAGCCTCCTTCATATGCTCTAAAGCTATATCTATACCTTCTTTTTCTATTGGGTCATCAGTCTTTCTAATCCCAGCAGTGTCAATAAGTTTTACTGGAAAGCCGTTTAGCTCTAGCCTATCTTCTACATAATCCCTCGTAGTACCTGGTATGTCAGACACTATAGACCTTCTTTTTTGTAAAAGTGCATTAAACAAAGAAGATTTTCCAACATTTGGTTTACCTACAATAGCTATCTTGATACCATCGTATAAGAAAGATTGCTCTCTTAGTTTGCTATAAAAACTTTCTAGTCTTTTTGCAAGGTCTTCTAATTCTTTTTTTATCTCATCTATATTAAGAGGCTCTATATCCTCATATCCAAACTCGATATCTGCTTCTATATTTGCTATTATTTTTATAAAATCTTTTCTCAACTCCTCAATAAAATTAGAAAATTTACCTTTTAATATGCCCAAAGCGTTTTCGATAGCTTTTTCCGTAGTGGCGTTTATCAAAAGCTCAACACTAGAAGCTTCATCAAGGGTCATTTTACCATTTAGAAAAGCTCTTTTTGTAAACTCCCCAGGCGACGCAAAAGAGCATCCATACTCCACAAGAGCTTCAACAGCTTTCTCTACAATAAGTGGATTTCCATGGAAGAAAATTTCAAGCATATCTTCACCGGTGTAAGAATATGGAGTTTTATAATATATGGCCACAACATCATCTAACATGTTATCTTTTATATAAAAAGCTCTATGATAAGCGTATCTTGGTTTTGGGTTTTCAAGGTGTAAAAATCTGCTTGCAATATCAAGACAGTTTGGACCTGATAATCTTACAACAGAGATAGCCGATTTTAACATAGGAGTTGCAGGAGCTACAATAGTATTATTCATAAAGCTTTAAGGGAGGATGACGGGGGTCGAACCCGCGACATAGGGATCCACAATCCCTCGCTCTGCCAACTGAGCTACATCCTCCTAAACATAAAAGTGGAAGCTGGGGTGCCTGGATTCGAACCAGGAACCCTCGGATCCAAAATCCGATGCTCTGCCAGTTGAGCTACACCCCATGAGAATATTTATTATATCAAAATCTATATAAAAAATCAAGGATTATCTAAAATTAAAAGAAGAACCGCATTTACAGCTTTGCTTTATGTTTGGATTGTTGAATATAAAGTTGTTAGCTTTCATAAGATTTTCTATGTAGTCTAACTCCGTACCCTTTAGATACTCATAAGAGTATTTGTCTATGGCAAGCTTAAAATCACCGTAATCTATTATTATGTCGCTATCTTTTATAGCGTTATCAAATTCGGTATAATATTTATACCCTGCACATCCTTCCTCTATAAGGCTTACTCTAAAAACTGGGTTTGTAAGCTGTTTTTTAGCTGCCAGCTTTTTAATGGCCTTTATAGCTCTATCTGTCAATGTAAATTCTACCATGGTTTCCATACTATTACCTCCTTCAAGGTGTTTATTCTAATATACTTATAGATTTAAATTTTTCTATATAAAATCTTAATACTTTAAAATAAATATTAAATTACTAATATGATCATACATCATAAATCTATTTTTCTAAGTGTAATTGGGTCTATGAAATAATCTTCCTTTATTTTAAAAGCTTCGTGTTTTTTTCCGGTATCCTCTGTTATAACATCCCAAGAAGTAAGCTCTTTTTCTATCTCTTTAGTAAGCTCTAAAATCTCGTTTGGTAAAGGAATTGTTTCTAATTTATCAAACTTTTTCTTCAGTACATCTAAAAAAGCCTTTATTATATCGTTTTTACCAATATTTAGACCTTCTTTTCTGATTGTTGTTATATGTTCTCTTAACATATTCTTAAAACTTTCCTTATCTTTTATATAAGATACAACATTTGCCATAGTATCAAAATCAAAATCCATCAAAATATTTCCCACAAACACAAGCATATTTTCTATATCACCAGCACCTTGTCCAGATATTTTCTTATCGTTTAGGACTATATCCGCTATTGGCTTGTAAGAGACGTTTATACCAAGGTTTTTATACACATCTATTACTATATTAGAAAAATACTTGTACACATTTTCCATCTTAAAGGGGATAGTTTTGTTGCTTTTAGAAAATACAAATTGATAAAAAATCTGATCCTTATGAAGAAGCACGGTTCCGCCACCGGTATATCTTCTTATGATAGGTATATTGTGGATTTTACAGTAGTTAAAATCTAAAAAACGGTTTGCATTGTCAAAATATCCAAGACTAATGCACGTATCAGAAGGCTCTGTTATAACTATACATTCTATTTTTTTCTTTGCCAAAGCATGAAACAAAGCCACAGACGTAGTAGCTTTTATATCTTCTACTAAAAATACTATCAAATATCTTTTACCATCCTAACCCAAAAATTGTATTGGCCATCTTTTCTAAATCCAAACTTTTCGTAAAACTTCATAGCTCTTTCATTTTTATCCCCTACCCAAAGCTCTATGAGGTTTAAGTTCCTTTGTTTAAAATATTCTATAGCCTTTTCAATCAACTTTGAGCCTATACCCTTTCCAAAGTAATCTGGGTCTACAAAAAGCTCGTGTATTGCCCCTACCACCTTGTTGTATTTTTTGCTGTACCAGTTACCGTCTACAGCCATAAAACCCACTATCTTATTGTTGTCTTTAACCACAAAAAGACCAGCAACGTCTCTTCTTAAAAGCCAATTTATATAGACTTTAACATCCTCTTCATGTGTATAAGAATATTCTTTTAAATTTTTATAGCTTTTAAGATAAAGCTTGGACACTTCGTCTATATCTTTTACATCAAAAAGCTCTATTTCCATTAAAATTTTATTATATTCTAACTACTACGCAGGTAATTGCCTCTTTCACTCCCTCTAACGTATGAATCTTAGTAATCACCAATCTACCTAACTCGTCTTGGTTCTTAAGCTCAGCAAAAACTATAATATCGTAAGGACCTGTTACCACGTCTGCTGTTCTTATCCCATCAAAAGTAGAAAGCGCTATCATAATAGATGGTATCTCTTTTGGTTCTGCTTTTATCATTATATATGCTTTTATAGAGTTTTCCGAATCTAATTCCATTAGTTCAGTGATGGATACCGGAAACGTTTTATCGTTCAACAAATCCATAATCTATCTCCTTTTCATTTAATTTTATTCCTAAAAGCTCAAACACTAAGGGTGTATACTCTTTATTTTCTCTTATCAACTTTATAGCTCTATGTACTATTTTTTTACAATCCTTTGATCCATTTTTAGTATAATCTAACATATTTATAATTATAGGCTCTAATTCAAGATTTTCAAGCCATTTATAAAATTTATCAGCTTCGTCCAGTATTATAAATTCACCCTTTTTAGCCTCTTGAAACCTGTTAGATAAGTTGTTTTCCACCACTTCTTTTAAATCATCTATGTTGTACAAAAATACGCTATCCAAATCAGCACAAGAAGGCTCTATATTCCTTGGCACTGATATATCTATTAAAAATATAGGTTTGTAGTGTCTTTTTTTCATGGATTTTGCCACAACATCCTTTGTTAGCACATACCCTTGCGCACCGGTGGATACTAAAACTACGTCAAACTCGTATAAAAACTGCTCTATCTCCTCAAACCTTATCACATTTGCTCTTATGTGTTCTGCCAAGGCTATAGCCCTTTCGTAAGTTCTGTTTGATATATATATGCTAGCACCTGAGCGCTGAAGGTATTTTGCAGCTAACTCTCCCATCTCACCAGCCCCTATTAAAAGCACTTTGTGATTTTTTAGTTCACCAAATATACGCTTTGCAAGTTCCACTGCCGCATAGCTCACAGACACTGCACTTTTGCTTATACCAGTCTCATATCTTACTCTTTTAGAAGCGTGAAGAGCATTTTGGCAAAGCCTATTAATCACTTTGTCGGTAGTTCCTAAACTTTTTGCTTTAAAAAATGCCTCCTTAAACTGAGCTACTATTTGGGGCTCTCCTATCACCATAGAATCAAGACCAGAAGCTACTTTGAATATATGTATAGTGGCTTCTTTCCCAGCTTTTAAGAAAAAATGAGTCTTATCAAAGTGCTGATTTTTTATATCTAGATATCTTTTAAAAGCGTCCAACACGTATTTTTCATCAGAAGCATAGGCGTAAAACTCAAGCCTATTGCAAGTGGATAAAAGCATAAACCCCTTAACGCCATCTGCAGAAGTCTTTAACAGTTGCAAGATTGAATCCAAATCAGAGATATTGCAACTAAGCTTTTCTCTAAGCTCCACTGGAGCCGTTTTATAGTTAAGGCCTACGGCGTATATATCACCTACCATTTACATTTAACAAGTCCTTCATATAATCTAAAACATTATCTATCTGTACATCAACGGCCTTTAACGTATGCCTATCTACTACTTCTACAATACCATCTTTTATCTTCTTACCTACTACTATCCTATAGGGTATACCTATTAAATCTGCGTCGTTAAATTTTACTCCAGGAGAAACATCTCTATCGTCAAAAAGAACTTCTACGTCGGCTTGTATTAAGCTTTTATAAAGATTTTCTGAAACATTGTACTGAAGCTCATCGGCTGTGTTTACACATGTGATAAGCACTTGAAAAGGAGCAACAGACAAAGGCCATTTTATACCCTTTTCATCGTGGTATTGTTCTACTATAGCAGCAATAAGCCTTGATATACCTATGCCATAGCATCCCATCACAATAGGCTTTTCTACACCATCTTTATCTGTAAAATAAGCCTTCATAGGCAGAGAATACCTAGTTCCAAGTAAAAATGTATGACCGAGCTCCAAGCCTTGGGCTACTTTCAAAGGATTTCCACACTCTGGACACGGATCGTTTTCTTGGACTTCTGCCACATCCACAAAGTTGTCAAAGTCTATATTTGCGTTTTTATAATGATAATCGGGCTTGTTAAAAGCTACCACCATGTTAGAAGCGTTGTACAAAGAGTTGTCCACTATAAGCTCTATATCTTTGCCTCCTATAAAAGGTCCTATAAAACCTTTTTCTGTGTTTAAAAGCCTTAAGACTTCTTCGTCTTCTGCCAACCTAAACTCATCTGTACCAAAAAGTCTTTCTAACTTCTTTTCGTCTATCTTTTTATCCCCTCTTATTAAAACCATCACAGGTTTTCCTTGTTTTATATAAAGCACAGATTTTATTATCTTGTCTTTGCCAACCTTTAGAAAAGAAGAAAGCTCTTCAATAGTCTTTACATTTGGAGTATAAACTTCTTCTATTGGTAGTGGTGCTTCTTTTTCATTGTTTGGTTTTTTAAGTTCTACTATCTCTGTATTAGCAGCATATCCACATTTTTCACAGTAAGCTACCAAAGCCTCGCCGTACTTTGTAATAGCCACAAACTCATGAGAACTTTTACCACCTATTTGACCAACATCTGCTTTTACCATCAGTACATTTAAATTTAGCCTTTCAAAGATGTTTTTGTAGGCTTTTACCATGATATCGTAAGATTTCTTAGCGCTCTCTTCGTCCGTATCAAAGGAGTAAGCGTCTTTCATTATAAACTCTCTTCCTCTTATAAGCCCATAACGAGGTCTTTTTTCATCTCTAAACTTTGTATGTATTTGATATAGATTAAGAGGAAGCTGCTTATAAGACCTTACTGTCCTTCTTACCAAATCTGTTATCTCTTCTTCGTGCGTTGGTCCAAGACAATAATCCCTTTCGTTTCTATCTTTTAGCTTAAACAGTTCGTTGCCGTAATAATCCCATCTTCCAGTCTCTTTCCAAAGCTCTGCGGGATTTAAAATAGTAAGTAGAAGTTCCTGGGCCCCTGCTTTGTCCATCTCATCTCTTACTATATCTTGAATCTTTTTTAACACTCTAAAAGCTATAGGAGTAAGCTCATATATACCAGAGGCCACTTGCTTTATAAAGCCTGCTTTGGTAAGGTATCTGTGAGAAGCCGCTTCTGTTTCAGAGGGTTCTTCTTTAGTAGTGTATAAAAAGTATCTACTCCATCTCATCTAATTATTATATCTTAAAAGCCAAATACAAAATAGGATAATTTATATGGGGATGGAGGGACTTGAACCCTCACGGGATTGCTCCCTGCGGATTTTAAGTCCGCTGCGTCTGCCATTTCGCCACATCCCCAACAATAGATTAATATTATATCACAACTTTAATATGACAAGGGGTTTTAAGCTTTTAACTCTCTTAAAACATACTCTATCATATCTATTCTAAAGTCTTGCTTATAATATGTGAGGATTATATCCTTTAATTCTTTTACAAGAGCTTCTCTTTCATCACCATGGGATAAGTAATAATCTATTTTCTTTATGGCATCTTCTATATTTGTATAAGTAATCTCTTTGTAATGATTTGGAAACAGTATCTCGGCTTCTTCTTTTCTATCTACTATGGGAAGACTACCAAACAATGGTGAGCCAAAAGCCATATCGTGTATTGTGCTAAAACCTTGAGAGTGTATGTAAAATGTAATCTTAGAAGCAGATATCACATGTTTTAGCCTTGAGTACGGGATACTAATAAGCTCTGTGGTAAGCATCTTATCTTTGTATCTTTCTTTTAAAAGCCTAGGGTAAAGAGCCCTTACGTAAGACATTACAGAGCTTGATACATTAAAAAACTCTTCGTTAAAAAAGTCATCTTTTATACAGGGTATATTTACACATTTTCTTATATCAGACACATCTGCTTGGTAGCACTCTATATAGTCTTTATATTTTTGGTAAGCCTCTTCGTTTGGCTGGTGCATAGACCCAGGAAAAACTATATCAAAAAGCTTTTCTTCGCTTGGTATATCAATATCGTCTGTAGAAGGGTTTAGACTGCTCATTATAAAACCATTGGATGTCCACCAATAGGCTTTTATACCAAAAGCCCTAAAACAATCCGCTAAAAATTTATCATGATATATGATGGCAAATTTGTGTTTGTATTTTTTTAGTATTCCTAAGCCCTCTTTTGTTAGACTATACCTATTTACATTTGGAAAATCCACTTTTAGAGCTATTATTGGAAAATCAAACTCCCTAAACCAAAAATCTCTTGGTTTCATATCCCAGGTGTTTTCATCTCTCATAAAAAGCAAATCCCCGTAAAAGCCAAAAAAAGCAAAATCTGGCGAAAACTCCTTTATCTCTTTTTTTAGTTTGCTTAGATTCATTGGTATGTCTTTTCTTACTATTCCTACGGTATAGCCTTTTGATGCAAAAAGCTCTGGATAGTTTGATATGAGTTCCCAGTGGTCTGTGATAAGGACCTTACCCTTTGGACCTTCGCTGTAGATTTCAATATACGGTTCATCGTGAGTAGAGATAGAAGTTTTATGAAATGTAAAAACAGATTTTTCATACATATGCCATTTTGAAAAGTCTATACTTCTATCGGTGTTTTCTTTTTCTATAGGAAATGAGCTTACGTATATATATGTACCGTATTTGGCTTTTAACTTATAAAAATTTTCATGTTCAAACAACGACAGATAAATATTGTTTCCCAAATTTAAGATATTTGATAAAAACTCACCAAAATACTCTTTTGGATAGGATAGCTCTGAAGAGCGATATAAAAATGCATCTTTTCCAACATCTTTCATCATCTTTATCAAAGCGTTTTCACTTACATAGGTTTTGATAGAGTCGTTGTATCTTCCCAAAGCTTTTAATATGCTTTCTTTGTTTGGAGCCCCTATTAGCATATGCTTTTCTTTAAAAGATTTTAATACACTTGTATCTTCTAAAAGCCTTATATCAGGTATTAACACAACATCAACTTCTTTTAGTATCTCTTCCAAGCTTCTCTCGTCGTATTTGATGCCAAAAAGCACAAAACCTATTTGTTTTAAATTGTTATCATCTTCTACGCTCACAACTTCATATCCAAGATGATTTAGAATGTGAGATACCTCTCCGTTGCAAGCTTTGTAAACAAGGACTTTACCCTTTAGATTTGAGGCTTTTAGGATATAAGCTATATCTATATTGTGAAGCTTACCGAGCAAACTCATTGCCATTTGATTTTTATAAAAGCTAAAAAACCCAGCTATCCCCCACATCGCCATATCTTTGTCTACATAAAACTCTTCTTTGTCTAAAAATACGCTTTTACAAGTATTGCATTCTTTATACTCTTTGGAGTTTTCGATATCTAATATAGTAAATGTGGTATTTGTATTGCAAAATTTGCACACACCTTCACCTACAAGTGCTTTGTTTGCTTTTGCTATAGCATCTTCTATGTACTGATTTTTTATACTATCTATTTGAAGGCAAGGATTTATAGAAAGTCCCTTTGCCCTACCTTCTACACAAACACCATCCCCCACTCTCATACAAGGACTAGAACAAAGCGTCCCTACATATGGAATTTTTAAAAGCTTTACAAAAGATTTCTCGCCAAAGACCTTTTCATCAAACCCACCTACTATAAAAACACAAGGGATTTTATTTAGATGACAAAGAAAAGAAACGGCTGGATGAGTGGTGATTACAACTTTTGCTTTTTCTAAAGCCTCTACAATTTTTTTAACCGTACTTTTTCCAAAAATATCTTTTGGAACTGTTATCGTTTTATCTATATTTGAAGCATCTTTAATCTCTCCTTTGTAAAAGTCTTCTGAGTTTATGAAGATTGTATCTTTGCCCTGGTTTTTGATAAAGGGTTTTATATCATCGGCTTTTACATCAAAAAATCTTTCAAAATAATCTATCCTATTAGATGTATCAAAATCAAAAGACGATATATCTTCCTGAAACAGCGTATAAAACCCCTCATATTCTATAATACTCTCTAAAGATGGTGCTTCTTTTAAAAGCTCAATACCAAAAAGCTCGAAAATATGCTTGTTTGAAAAAGCAAATACTTTTAAAGAAGAGTTTTTCTCTATAGCTTTTAAAACAGGTATTAGGCAAAAACTGCTAAAAGCATCCAAATCAACCATCACCAACACATTTTTAGGGCTTTTAAGAGAATAAGAGACGTTAAGATGCCTAATGTGAGATTTTCTAATAGAGTAAAGTCTAACGTCGTCATAAGCCTCAAACAAAGCCTTTGCGAGGGAATCTGGTACCAAAAACGGCTTATCTGGTATTTTAATCAACTCCTCCTTGTACTCTATTTCCGTTGCATTTATTTTTAAAGCTTTCATGAAAAATATTATAAGGGATTTAAAGGCTTTTGATAAAAGCTTCTAAACTAAGAGAAGGTTGTGGATTTAATTTATGCAAATCTGATTTGTTATAATACTTTCCTTTTGAAAATCTTAAAGCGCCCACTAAGCTTACCATAGCAGCGTTGTCTGTACAGTATTTAATAGAGGGTATATAGCATTCCACATCAAGGCTCTTTAATTTTTCTCTGAGGCGCTTGTTGGCTGCTACACCACCTACTACCACAAGGCGCTTTACACCAGTTTTTTGGATGGCCTTTTGCAGGGTTCTTATTACGTGGTTAACGATAGCTTCTTGGTAAGAAAAGGCTAAAGCTTCTTTCGGATAACGAAGGACGTTTTCTCTTAGAAACGTTTTTAAACCGCTAAAAGAAAAAGCTATTCTATCGTCTTTTATAGGTATTGGAAAATCTATAGTTTCAGGATTTTCACAAGAAGATAAAAATTTTTCTATGGCAGGACCACCTGGATATTGAAGCCCAAGCAAAATTGCTCCTTTGTCAAAAGCTTCTCCTGCAGCATCATCAAGGGTTTTTCCTATAAGCTCATAATCTTCAAAATCTTTCACAAGATAAATCTCCGTATGGCCTCCAGATATTACAAGGGCTAAAAAAGGGTATTCTACGCTATGCTCTAAAAACACAGAGTATATATGAGCTTCTATATGATGCACTGGGACTATTGGTATATCTGTAGCATAAGAAAAACCAATTGCAAAAGATACACCCACCAAAAGAGACAGTATGAGACCAGGCGCCACTGTAACTGCTAAAAAATCTATGTCTTTTGGTTTTACGCTGTTTTTTTCTAAAAGCTCATCAAAGATTATATAAAGGTTTTTTGTATGCTCCCTTGAACAAAGCTCTGGCACTATGCCGTTATACTCTTTGTGAAGGTTTACCTGCGAACTGAGCAAGCTATCTAAAAGGCCTCTTTTGTTGCTATATAAAGCTAAAGCAGTGTCATCGCAAGAAGTCTCTATGCCAAGACAAAGCTTTTCTTCTTCAAAGTTCATCTATTAGGATGCTTTTTCTTCTTTCTTTTCTTTTTGGGATTTTACAGGTTTTCCTTCTAAATAGTCTATGGCAGCTTTTAGTTGAGGGTCTTTGTTAGGAAGGAGTATAACCTTCTTTTTATCTCCTTTTAGCCTCATATCTTCTATGGTCTTTATAAGTTCTTCTTGCTCTTTGGCCGGGAATTTTATGTATATATCAGGCATTATGCCTTTTTTGTTTATACAGATACCAGCTGGCGTATACCAATAAGCTATTGTAAGCTTAAGACCTGCTCCGTTTTCCAAAGGTATAAGGTTTTGAACAGAGCCCTTACCAAAGGTCTTTTCACCTATTATAGTGGCTCTCTTATAATCTTTTAAAGCGCCTGTTACTATTTCAGCCGCACTGGCAGTACCACCGTTTACAAGCACCACCACCTTATCCTGCATGGGTATAAGCGGGTTTTGAGTAGTATAATACTTATGCTCTCCTACTACTCTTCCTTTTGTATAAACCACAAGCTTATCTTTTGGTAAAAATACGTTGGCTACTTTTATAGCTTGCGTCAACAAGCCACCAGGGTCGTTTCTCAAGTCAAAGATAAACTCGTTTGCTCCTTTTGATTCAAGCTTTTTAACGGCTTTTGCAAGCTCGCTGTAAGCGTTTTCTTGGAATTGTATAAGCTTTATATATCCTATGTGGTTGTCTACCATCGTGGCTTTTACAGCAGGGACTTTTATTATCTCTCTTGTGAGTTTAAAAGTAAGAGGATGGTCTACGCCTTTTCTCAATATAGTAAGCGTTACTGTAGTACCTGGTTTTCCTTTTATAAGCTTTATAACCTTAAAAAGGCTCATATTGGATGTGTCTTTGCCGTTTATTTTTATAATAATATCCCCAGCCCTTATACCAGCCTTGTAAGCAGGCGTTCCCTCTATAGGAGCTATAACTATGGGTCTTCCGTCTTTCCTTGCTATCTCAATACCTATACCGCCAAACTGACCTTCTGTATCCTGGGTAAACTCTTTATACTCAGAAGGTGTAAAGAAATCTGAAAAAGGATCAAGAGATTGAAGCATGCCATTCAAAGCACCGTAAATCATTTTTTTGGTGCTTGGGTTCACCACGTAGTTTTGTTTTGTAATTTCAAAAACATCCATAAAAAGTCTTATATAATCAGCATCTGATTCATGTTTTTTGCTTTGCTCTGCCTTTGCACCTACTAAAAATCCACCTACAAACACCAACGGTATCGCTAAAGCCAAAGATGTTTTTTTCATTAAACGTTCTCCTATCATGGTTTTAAAATATATATACTTTTTATGTTTTTTATATAAAACTTCGCATTTCCAAGGCTTCCAAGCCCATAACAAATCATATCTTTCGAAACATCCACAAGTTTACCGTTTGGATTGGCGTTGGTTTTTAAATTAATCTCAACTTCTCTTCCTCTAAAAGCTTCAACATCTATAGACCTAACGGTATTTAAATCGACAAAATAACTCAAAGAACCGTCTTTTACATCTATATAAGTCCTACCATCACAGTTGCAATTTTGCAAGACATGGGCTTTGCCAGTATTATCTATCACCTTACAGACAATACCTGTTGGTACGCTTTGCATCGGCGTGGTTTCACCCATTCCATAGCTTACACCAAAAGCCAACAAAACACCCACAAGTATTGAGCTTTTATTAAAAGCCTTAAACATATTATTTTAATTATATCACATAAAACCTTATTTTGTATTACATTCCTTATAAACCAATGTTAAAATAGTTCAGTATGAAAGCAGTTATATTAGCAGGGGGTTCTGGCACAAGACTTTATCCTACGACAGCTGTGTTAAATAAGCATCTTTTACCAATATACAACAAGCCTATGATATATTATCCGCTTTCAATGGTGATGCTTCTTGGTATAAGAGATATAGCTATAGTGATAAATCCGCAAGATTTAGAGAATTTTAGGCTTTTGTTAAAAGATGGGTCTCATATAGGATTAAATATAACATACATAATCCAAGAAAAACCAAGAGGATTGGCAGAAGGGCTCATTCTGGCAAAAGACTTTATAAAAGATGACTATGTGTTTTATCTTCTTGGAGACAACATATTTTTTGGACATGATTTGCTAAAGGTTGTAAATTCAGCAAAAGAAAGGGTTTTAAAAGAAAGTGGAGCATCTATATTTTGCTATCACGTAAAAGACCCAGAGCGCTTTGGCATAGCAGAAATATCAGAAGATGGTAAAGTCATATCCTTAGAAGAAAAGCCAAAACATCCAAAATCAAACTACGCAGTGGTAGGCATGTATATATACGACAAAGATGCATGCTACATAGCAAAAGAGATAAAGCCTTCCCACAGGGGGGAGTTAGAAATCACATCGGTAAATGAAGCTTACCTTAAAAACCAAAAGCTATACGCATATCTGCTTGGAAGGGGCTTTGCATGGTTTGATACGGGTACTCACGATAGTTTTATAGAAGCATCAGAGTTTGTATCAACAATAGAAAAGCGCACTGGACTAATGATAGGGTGTATAGAAGAAATAGCTTACAAAAACGGTTGGATTGACAAAGAAAAGCTTTTAGAACTAGCAGAACCTCTTAAAAAGACAAATTATGGAAAATACTTGATGGAGATAGCCCAAGACCATGCCGTTTGAATTTGTAAAAACCGATATACCAGAGGTAATACTTATAAAACCAAAAGTATTTGAAGATGAGAGGGGATTTTTCTTGGAAAGCTACAAAAAATCAGAGTTTGAAAAACACGGGATAAAAGATGTTTTCATACAAGACAATCATTCAAAATCTGTAAAAGGTGTCTTAAGAGGGCTTCACTATCAAAAAGAACCAGCTTCTCAAGGAAAGCTCGTAAGATGTATAAAGGGAAAAATATTTGATGTGGCGGTGGATATAAGAAAAAATAGCCCTACTTACGGCAAATGGATAGGCTATGAGCTATCAGAAGAAAACAAGCTTATGCTTTTTATACCAAAAGGCTTTGCCCATGGGTTTTTGACCCTTTCGGAAGAAGCTGAAATCGTTTACAAAGTATCTGGAGCCGAGTATTCAAAAGAGCACGACAGGGGAATTATGTGGAACGACAAAATCATAAACATAAAATGGCCTTTAGAGAATGTAAAAGAGATTATTTTGTCTGATAAAGATAAAAATCTACCATCATTAGAAGAAGCAGACAACAATTTTTTATACGGAGGATAGATTTTGAAATTACTTGTAACAGGTGGGGCTGGTTTTATAGGAAGTGAGTTTGTAAGGCAAGGCGTAAGAGAAGGCTACGATATAGTGGTTGTTGATAAGCTAACGTACGCTGGGGATTTAGAAAGGCTAAAGGAAGTAGAAGATAAGATAGCTTTTTACAAAGCAGATATTACAAACAAAGAGTTTATAGAGTATATCTTCAAAAAAGAAAAGCCAGATATAGTAATACATTTTGCAGCAGAATCTCACGTAGATAGAAGTATATTAGATGCAAGCCCTTTTATAGAGACAAACGTAAAGGGTACTCAAATACTTTTAGACGTATCAAAAGAAACAAACATAGAAAAATTTATAAATATAGCCACCGATGAGGTGTATGGAGAGCTTGGAGAAGATGGAACGTTCAAAGAAGATTCGCCCCTTGTTCCAAACTCTCCTTACTCTGTTTCAAAAGCTTCTGCCGATATGCTTGGAAGAGCTTATTACAAAACCTACAAGCTTCCTGTTATAACTATTAGACCTTCCAACAATTACGGTCCTTGGCAATATCCAGAAAAGCTTATACCTGTTGTAATACTAAAAGCCCTAAACAATGAAAAAATACCAGTCTACGGCACTGGTCAAAACGTAAGAGAGTGGCTTTTTGTATCTGATTGCACAGAGGCTGTGTTTGAGGTTATGGAAAAAGGTAGAGTGGGAGAAATTTACAACGTAGGAAGCAATCAAGAAAGAAGAAATATAGAAGTTGTAAAAACTGTATTGAAGCTTTTAAACAAACCAGAAAACCTTATAGAGTTTGTAAAAGATAGGCCAGGACATGATTTTAGATACTCTTTAGATACTACAAAGATAAAAAAAGAGCTAAACTGGGAAGCAAAAACCACCTTTGAAGAAGGCATAGAAAAAACTGTAAAATGGTATATGGACCATATCTCTTGGGTAGAAAACAAGCTAAAATATCTAAAAGAATATTGGGAAAAAGTGTATAGATGAGATATCTTATACTTGGGAAAAACGGACAGCTTGGGCAGGCTTTTGAAAAAGAGTTAAAAGACAAAGACATATTAGCCCTTGATTACGAAGAGTGTGATGTCTCAGATTTTGACAAACTAAAAGAGGTATTTGAAAGCTACAAACCAGATATAGTTTTAAACTGCACCGCCTACAACTTTGTGGATAAAGCAGAAACAGATTTTCACAACGCTTACAAGACAAACGCTTACGGGGTAAAGAACATAGCTTATCTTTCAAAAAAATACAAGGCTTACTTTATAACTTATTCTACAGACTATGTTTTTGACGGGACAAAAGAAAGTCTATACAAAGAAGAAGATACACCAAACCCGTTAAATCAATACGGCAAAAGCAAGCTAACAGGAGAAATTTGGACTCTAGAAGAAGGTTTAGAAACATTTTTGATATTTAGAACAAGCTGGGTTTATGGAGACGGTAAACAAAACTTTTTATACAAGTTAATAGAATGGTCTAAAAACCAAGAATATCTTAGGATAGCCTGCGATGAATTTTCAGTGCCCACTTCCACAAGGACTTTGGTAAATATCACGTTAAAAGCTATAAAACAAGGGTTGATAGGACTTTTTCACCTTACAAACTCTTCTTACGCTTCAAGGTATGAATGGGCAAAAGAGTATTTGGCTTTTAAGAAAATCAACAAATTTATATACCCAGCTTATCAATCTGATTTTAATTTACCTGCCAAAAGACCGAGGTTTTCCCCTATGGACAACACCAAGATATCAAAAGCCTTAAACTTAGATATACCTCATTGGCTTGAGGAAATGAAAGATTTTTTAAAATAACATACCGCCCATAGCGGGCGGAAAAAGAGTGTTAAGAATTTGATAAAGCTTCTATAAGCTCAGGTGTAGAACCATCAAACACATAAACGTTTGTATAGCCAAGAGCTTCCAAATAACCCATAGCTCTGTTGGCAAATTTTACAAGCTTACAGGTGGTGATAATCGGAGCTTCCTTATCTTTTGGAAGCTTATCAAGATGCTTGGTGATATCAGTAATTGGTATGTAATAGGCATTTTTGATGCCGGCTTCTTCAACGTTTTTACCTTCTACCTTGCCAACAGGTCTTACGTCTAATATGAGAGCTCCGTTTTTGTAAAGCTCTTTTACCTTTTCAATGTCTATAAGCCCCAAATTTGGCTTCTTCTTGTCTTGCTCAATAGCTTTTTCAATTTTATCCACAAGCATTCCAAACATAAACTTACCTCCTTTAAAGTTAGTTTTAATTAACAAAATATATTAATTTAAAAT
>ERZ1669250.26-NODE-26-length-91989-cov-46.363728_pt1 | contig 91989 bp, 112 predicted proteins | sample MGYA00579295_ERZ1669250 | MGnify/ENA primary metagenome ERZ1669250 (study PRJEB41166, sample SAMN08046056) | hot springs metagenome | biome: hot spring; feature: acid hot spring; material: thermophilic sediment; isolation source: thermophilic sediment from acid...
GTTTAAACTATCAAACACCTATATCCATGACCTATAAGCATGTATTTGATTTTCAGGGTGCATCAAGAGGTAATTTTAGCGGAAACTTCCAAGATTTAAAACTTGAACAACCCCAAGAACTTGCTTTTGGTGTAGGCGTAGCTCCCACTGAAAAGTGGAACGTAGGTGCTGATATTAGATGGATAAATTGGTCAAACGCCGATGGTTACAAAGAGTTTGGTTGGAAAGACCAATGGGTATTTGCCCTTGGTACATCTTACAAAGTGACACCAAAACTTACATTAAGAGCAGGTTTTAACTATGCAAGAAGCCCAATAAGAAGCAACAACTTTGGAACAAACATGAATCCGCCTTCTGTCTCTATAAGTGGTGCTCAGTTTAATCAATATGATATAGATTATTTTAACTTGTTAGGATTTCCAGCTATCACGGAAGAAGCTATAACGCTTGGCGGAAGTTATCAGTTTACAAATACATTTGGCATATCTTTAGCTTATGAACATGACTTTCAGCATAGCGTGACAGACGGTGGATACTGTTATAACGGACAAGGACCAGTCACTTCTCCAGCTGCTTATAATCCATGTTCTATCACCGCCAAAAATGCAGAAGATGCTGTAAACGTAGCTTTAGAATGGAGATTTTAACAGTTTAGATATTTATTAAATAGGGGCTTTGGCCCCTTTTATCCAAGATATATTATTCTGTCAAAGAAAGGTTTTAGCTCCTCGTTGTGGGTGGCTACTATTATTGTTATATTTGATTCTTTGTTTAGAGATTTTAATAAAGAGAAAATCTTCTTTGATTCTTTGTAGTCAAGATTTCCAGTAGGCTCGTCGGCTATAAGGATTTGAGGCTCTCTTACAAGGGCTCTTGCTATGGCTACCCTTTGCTGTTCACCACCTGAAAGCTCATAGGGTTTATGGTGAAGCCTATGTTCCAATCTTAAGAATTTCAAAAGCTCCAAAGATTTTTTCATATCTCCAAACAAGGCCACATTTTCTAAGACGTTAAAATCTTCCAAAAGATAGTAAAATTGAAAGATAAAAGATATATACTTTCTTCTTAACTTTGCTATCTTTTTTTCATCGGTGTGTTTTACGCCCATTATATAAACTTCTCCTTCCGTAGGATTGTCTATACCACCTATTATGTGAAGAGTTGTGGATTTACCGCACCCTGAAGGTCCCATGATACCTACAAACTCACCCTTTTTAACGGATATGTTTAAGTTTTCAAACACAACGGTATCTTTGTATCTTTTTGATACGTTTTTTAGCTCTACAACACTTTCAGTCATTTCTTAGTATCCTTACGATATTTTCTCTGACGGCGTAAAAAGATGGTATAAACCCAGCCAACATGCTTAAAAACATCACGAGCAAAAACACCTCTAATATGTCTTTAAAAGATATGGAAACCGGTACATAGGACATGAGGTATATGCTTTTTTGCACGTGTATTAGTTTAAATTTGTTTATGAAAAACTCTAAAGCAAAAGAAAGCGCTACACCTACCAAAAACCCTATAAAACTAAGCAAAAATCCTTGGATAAGCACTATAGCCATAATAAAACTTTTTGGTTCACCGTAAACTCTAAATATAGCGATATCTCTTAGTTTCTCTTTTACTTTTATAAAAAGTAGACTTGTAATGTTGAAAGAAGCCACCACTATCATAAGAGTAAGCACAAAAAATATACCTCTTTCTTCGGTTTGAAGGGCTTCAAAAAGCGGTTTATTCATATCTATCCAGGTTGTAATGACAAACTTATCTCCTACCATAGGTTTTAGGCTTTTCGCAAAAGCGCTTGCCTCAAAAGGATTTTTTAAGTTGATCTCAACAACCCTTGTGGGCGGATTGTTTACAAAAAGCTTATCGGCAAGGTCATTGTCCATAAGCACCGTAGAATAATCAATATCAAATATACCACTATGAAGAGTGCCCACCACCGGCAGGTTTTGAACTTTTGGCATATAACCAAAAGGCGTTTGAATACCCACCGGCGATATAATGCTTACATAATCTCCCAAAGAAGCTCCAAGCATAGCCGCTAAATCACTCCCTAGTATTACCCCTTTTTTATCCAGAGTCCCCTTTATCTTATCTGAAAAAAATCCAAGGTTTTTCTTGTTGTTAAAATCCATAGCATCTATATTTACTGCACTAATGTAAGACCCTCTTTGAATAGCCCCGTGATATATCTTAAAGTAAGAAAAAAGCTTTATATCGTTGTTTTTTTCTAAAAGCTTCAAAACTTTTGGTATATCTGTTTTAGAATTATCCCCTATATATGTTAAGATAATGTTTGGCATAGAACCAAGAAGCTTTATTCTAAGGTTATCCTGAAAACCTTCAAATACCCCGTTTGTAAGAAGAATACCAGCGGTGCTTATCACAATTCCAAGGAAAGATATGAAGCTAATAATAAAAGTGCTTCCTTTAAAACTAAGCAAGTACCTTATCGCTATCTTAAAAGCCCTAAATTTCACAGCTTATATTATACTTATTCTAAATGAAAATATCATGAGAGTATAAATACAAAACTTATAATATACAAACAGAAAATTATGGTAAAATATTTGTTTAATGCGTTAAACTTTGATCAATTTTAAGGAGGTAACATGAGCTCAAGACATTATCGTGCACATAGGATGTACGAAAGTGTGGTAGTGTTTAAACCCACACTTACCGAGGATGAGTATAGGACTAAGCTAAACGAAGTTAAGGACTTCATAGCCAAAAAGGGTGGTACTATAGTAAAAGAAGAGGATTGGGGTACCAAAAATTTAGCTTACAAAATAAGTGGTTTTGGCCATGGAAGATATTATTTTTTCAAAATCGCCTCTGACAATCCTCAGCTACCCAACGAGCTTGATTTTTACTACAAGATAAACGAAGATGTTATAAGATGGTTAAACATACTAACAAAAGAAGAGCCGTCTTTATCAGAAAAAGCTTCTTAAGACTTAAGGGGTAAAACATGATAAACAAAGTTATCATAATAGGAAGGCTTACAAGAGACCCAGAGTTAAGAATACTGCCATCTGGCAACAAAACTGTGGATTTATCTTTGGCTTACAACAGAAGCTATAAGGTAAACAACGAGTGGAGGGAAGAAGCTCATTACTTTGATGTAAAAGCTTACGGAGTCTTAGCCGATAGGTTGTCTACGCAAGTGTCAAAAGGGTATATGATATTGGTAGAAGGTAGGCTATCTCAGGATAGGTGGACTTCTCAAGATGGCAAAAGTATGTCAAAAGTAAGCATAGTGGCTGAGAGCGTAAGAATAGTGGCAAGGCCTCAGTCTGCTCAGAACAAACCCATGCCAGAGGAAGTGTCTGAAAGCTTTTACAACGAAGAAGAAGTAAATGGCATAGAGGATATAAAAGCTGATATAGAAAAAAGCTTAGAAGATGACGATGATGTCCCATTTTAAAAACTTTAAAAAGGAGTGTGTGTTATGATGGAAACCAAGATGAAAAAAGCTAAAGTTTGCAAGTTTTGCATGGAAAAAAGAAACCCAGACTACAAAAATTACAACGAGCTAAGAGAGTTTATGTCAGAGCACGGCAAGATTCTTCCAAGAAGAATGACATTTGTATGTGCCAAGCATCAGAGAAAGCTAGCCAACGAAATAAAAAGGGCTAGGCAGTTGGCTTTACTACCTTACGTAGTAGTATAAGGAGGACGATATGAAGGTTATACTTGTAGAAGAATTAGAAGGGCGCGGAAGCTTTGGAGATATAATAACAGTAAAAGACGGTTTCGCCAACAACTATCTTATACCAAGAAAACTAGCTATACCAGCCACAGAGGGTAATATAAAACACATTAAAGATATTCTCTCTCAAAAAGCCAGAAAACTAGAAAAAATAAGAGCCCAAGCCCAAGAGCTTGCTAAAAAATTAGAAGGTGTGGAAATAACCATAAAAAAACCAGTAGGTCAAAATGGAAAGTTGTTTGGCTCCATAACTACGTCAGATATAGCAAAGGCTCTTCATGAGAAAGGTTTCAACATAGATAGAAAACAAGTTATGATAAGCTCACCTATAAAAAATTTGGGCTTATATACTGTAAAAATAAGACTTCACAACGATGTCTACGCTAGTGTAAAAGTAAACGTAGAAGAAGAGCAAAAACAATAAAATACATACCTGCCGGCCTATAAGGGCCGGGTTTCCTGCTAAAAGATAAATCATAGAATTATTATATAACATAAGTTATTATTTACTTATGAATGTTTTGGTGCTTTTTATCCATATAACCTTTGCTTGTTTATGGGTAGGTGGCATGCTTTTTATGGTATTGATATCTTCCCCTTACATAAGAAAAACACCTTTCAAAGATGAGGCTTTTCAAAACATAGGTAAGAGATTTAGCGTTGTAGGCACCATGATAGGCCTTCCAGTACTATTTATAACAGGTCTTTTAAATATGCATTTTTTGTCAATACCATATAGTTCCTTCTTTCACCCAGAATCTATATATCAAAAAACCCTACAGACAAAAGTACACATTTTCTTTTTAGTGGTGCTCGTATCAATACTTCACGATTTTTATTTTAGCAAAAAAGCCAAATACTCCAGCAAACACACAAAGATAACAAGAGCACTGGGCATATTAAACTTACTTCTGAGCCTTGGCATAATCCTACTTGCTAGTGCTTTAAGATACAACATGTGATAAAATTGTCTTATGGAAAAACAGCATTCAATACTATCACTAGCCTTTGGCATACTTATATTTTACTGGCTTTTAACAATAATTATAAACACCATAAAGATAAAAATAGGAGACAAACAAAAGCTCATTCAAAAATACCTCACAGAAGATGAACATATCGTAGCAGAAGGCGAGATGGTATATATAAAAGAAATAATAACATCGATAATCGTTGGCGTAATAGGTACAGTTATAAGTATTTTAGTATTTATCACAAAAAAAGAGTTTTCATATTTTATAATAACGTTTTTATATGCAATAAGCTTTAGCTTATCTATATTGGTAAAACCTTATGTTTTGAAAAAAACCACAAAACTTCTCATTACAAACAAAAGACTGATATTAGCATATGGGACATGGGGCAACAACATCATTGACTATAGCCTTGACAAAATATCAAACATAGTTTTAAAACAAAGTTTATGGGGTAGGATATTTGGCTTTGCAAAGATAGCTATTATAAGCACATCTGGAGCAGAGCTGAAAATCTGGAACAGGGAACTAGAGTTGAAAAACGCCGAAGAGTTTATAAAAGCTTTCGTATCAATAAGAACTTAGTTTTATTTACATATTTTCTCTTCGGTGGTGGAATTTGGTACCTTTTGACCTTGTTTGAAATGCGATTTTTCTATATTTATACATCCTTTTGAAATCAAATTTAGCTTTATAAAACCGTCTTGATTATCAGTTTTTGTATAAAAACTCTTAACAGAGGAAGCGGGACATATTGTTTGGACGGTGGTATAGTCTGGTACATGCTGACCATAGCTAAAATGCTCTGTAGTTATCTTTATACAATCCCCATAAGAAAAACCAAACATCAAAATCCCTAATATAAAAAACTTTTTCATAACACCTCCTTACAACCCTTTATGTGAACTATATTCTAACATGTACATGGTTTTCTTGCAAATAATATTTTAGCTCTGGTATAGATATCTCTTTAAAATGAAATATAGAAGCCGCCAGACAAGCGCTTACCTCTGTCATCTTAAAAGCTTCTAAAAAATGTTCTTTGGCCCCAGCCCCACCAGAAGCTATAACAGGTATGTTTACAGCTTTTGATATGAGATTTATAAGATTTATATCATAGCCGGATTTTGTACCGTCTTTGTCTATAGAGGTTAATAAAATTTCACCAGCCCCAAGAGACTCCACTTGCTTAGCCCATTCTATAGCATTTAGGTTTGTATTTACTCTACCACCGTTTATATAAACATGCCAGACATCGCCCTCTAAATGCTTTGCATCTATCGCCACCACTATACACTGAGAACCAAACTTCCTTGCACTCTCGTAGATAAGTTGAGGATTTTTAACGGCAGCTGAGTTTATAGATACTTTATCAGCTCCCGCTTCTAAAAGCTTTCTTATATCTTCTAAACTTTTTATACCACCACCTATGGTAAAAGGCGTAAAGATGCTTTCTGCAACATTTCTTGCCAAGTCTATCACGGTATCTCTTTTTTCGTAAGAGGCTGTAATATCTAAAAATACTATCTCATCAGCTTTTTGAGTTTCATACACTATGGCATTTTCTACAGGATCTCCAGCGTCTTTTAAGTCTACAAAATTTATACCCTTTACCACTCTACCATCTTTTATATCAAGGCAAGGTATGATCCTCTTAGCGAGCATTGTTTAGCTCCTTATCTATATTTTTCGTTTCGTTATCTATTTTATGAGTCTCTTTGTTTATCTCTTGAATTACCTTGGGCAATATGCTGTTTGGATTGCTTGGATTATTTGGTTTCGGGCTTTTTGAAGGAGTAGCAGGCGGAGCGGTGGGTTGAGATGGGTTGGGAGGTGTGGTGGCGTTGTTTAAAGGTTGTAATACGCTGTTGCTTGGAGTATTTGCGCTTTGGTTAGGGTTTAGGTTTTGAAGTATTGGAGGAGGACCACTCTGACAAGTTTCTTTTGGAGCAGTACCTTTTACAAAAAGTATCGGTTCCCCTGGACAAGAAGAAGTGGCTCTAAGATGCGTCTTAGGATCTATCTCTACATACTCTACACCGTCTGGAAGCGGAAACGGTTTTTCGGGATACATACTTAAAGCCACTTTCATATAATTTATCCAAGTAGGAAGCGATGCCGCAGCACCAGCCATGTTGTACCCTATTCTTTTTCTTATATCAAATCCAGTCCAAACACCAGTTACCACGTCAGAAGAAAAACCTTCAAACCAAGCATCGTCGTAGTGGTTTGTAGTACCTGTCTTACCAGCTATATAAGGTCCAAGCACGTGAGCCGCATAACCAGTACCTACTTTTACCACATACTCCAACATAGATATCAAAACCCTATCGTAAGGGGCAGGAAAAACGTTGTAGCATACCGGATGTCCTGTATATACTACTTGATTTTGTGAGTTTACTATCTTGGTGATAAAATACGGCTCACAATAGGTGCCTAAGTTAGCAAAAGCCTGAAACATATTTGTAAGCTGAAGCGGTGTAACGCTGGTACTACCAAGCACCATAGAATAGTAAGGTTGTAATTTTATACCAACCTTAGCAGCCAAAGATATAGGAAGGTCAAAACCTACTTGAGCCAAAAGATTGACGCTTGCAGTGTTTACGCTATAAGCTAAGGCTCTTCTTAAAGTGATGGTGGTAAAACTTTCTCCTTCATAATTTCTAGGTGTCCAAAATCCACCTGGGGCAGATGGGTCTTCGTAAGCATGAGGCGTGGCGTCTATTTCAGTGATTTGAGTATAACCTTTCATAAGAGCTGATAAGTAAACAATAGGTTTTATAGCAGAACCTGTTTGCCTTAAGGCGTACACAGCTCTATTGTAAGAGGAAAGTTGATAAGAGTAGCCTCCCACCAAGGCCAATATTGCCCCGTTGTGCACATCCATACTAACAAGGGCTGACTGAAGCTGAGGTATTATTTTTGCTTTGTAACCATTGGGAGAACTAAACAATTCCACCATCACATACTCACCGCTGTCTATACCAGGAAAAATATTAGCGCTAACTTCTGTACCGTTTATATCTATATTTGCTTTGCCGTTTTTTATGCTTTTAACAAAACCTATATAATATTTAGACTTTTTAAGGTCTATCTTTTGAGCTTTAAACTTTGCTATAGTATCCGCAATAGACCATGGCAATACTGGGTAATGCTCTAATTTAGATATATATAATATTTGGTTTCTAACAGCATTTTCCGCCGCTTGTTGAAGCGTCTCATTTAAAGTGGTATAAATTTTTAATCCACCCTGATATATAAGGTCTGGGAAATTTCTATACATATAGTCTTTTACAAAGCTTACAAAATAATCGCTGTTGGTAATAGGATTTGTATGGGTGTTAAGCACTATAGGTCTTTGCGAAGCTTTTAGGTATTCTTCCTTCGTAATATAGCCATCTTTATACATTCTATACAACACATAATTTCTTCTTTGAAGAGCCAAATTTGGGTTTATATAAGGATCATACTTTGTAGGAGCCCTTGGAAGCCCAGCCAAAAGAGCAGCTTCGTCAAGACTTAATTGCCAAACGTGTTTACCAAAGTAAGTTTCTGATGCGGCTTCTACGCCAAAAGCCCCATGCCCTAAATAAATTTGATTTAGATACATTTCCAGTATTTTGCTTTTAGGAAAAGTATGCGTTATTTCTATGGCTAGTATTGCCTCTTTTATTTTTCTTGATATGGTTTTTTTAGGAGTAAGAAATAGATTTTTTGCTAGTTGTTGGGTGATGGTGCTTCCACCTTCTACGGCTCTTCCTTTTTCTATATCCACCACCAAAGCCCTTAGAATACTTAAAGGGTCTATACCTATGTTGTGATAAAACGTCTTGTCTTCAGCAGAAACAAAAGCATCTTGTACAGTTTTTGGTATTTTGTTTATAGTTACGTAAATTCTATTTTGAGCCCCTATAGTACCTATCACCTTACCTGTAGAATCATAAACTATAGAAGCTTCTGGTGGATGCCAATTTTCCAAAGCCCTTACGTCTGGAAGCCCTATGCTTACACTGTATATATATACTCCCAAAAGCACAAAAACAACTACTATAAAAAATCCTAAAAAAGAAAGTATGTTTTTCATTCTGAAATATTATAATCCTTTGTTATGAAATAAGTAAAAAACTCTTCATTTCCTTTTGTACCTCTAGGACGGGCTTTCATGTAGGTTAAAAGCTTAAAACCCATAGATTCAAAATAAAGTATTACGTTGTTTAAAGCAAGCATTTTAGCACTTTCTTCTTTTACTATACCTTTTTTAAGATATTTGGGAGATAGCTCAAACTGTGGTTTTACAAGCATAAGAAGTTTCGTATTTACGTTGCAAAAATTTTTAATATGCTCTCCTATTTTAGTAAGCGATATAAAAGATACATCCACAGTTATGATATCAAAATCAACGTCTTCTGGTTTTTTAAAAACTCTTATATCAGTATCTTCATAAAGGTAAACCCTTTCATCTTTTCTCAACTTTTCATGCATTTGAAGATGACCAACATCTACCGCGTATACGCATTTTGCCCCGTATTGCAAAAGACAATCCGTAAACCCACCTGTAGAAGAGCCTATATCAAGACAAATCTTGTCCTTTACATCTATACCAAACTCTTTTACAGCGTTTTCAAGCTTATAACCTGCCCTTGATACAAATTTTTCTTCTTCTAAAAGCTCTAAATTAGCATCTTCATTTATTAAAGTCCCCGCTTTTGTTATAGGCTTACCGTTTACCAGTACCTTCCCCTCCATTATAAAGCCCTGAGCTTTTTCACGTGTAGAAACAATACCCTTTTCTACCAAAAGCAAGTCTAATCTTTTTTTCACAAAAGCTCTGATAATTTAAACACTGAATAGAATTTAAAACCTTCCTTTTCTATATTTTCCCTTGCCCCTTCTTCTCTATCTACAATTGTAAATATACCAACTACGTTTAAAGAAGCTTTTTTGCATACATTTGCAGCTTTTAAAGAAGAACTACCAGTAGTAGATACATCTTCTAATATAGCTACGTTTTTAACACCTTCTAACTTACCCTCTATCTGCTTACCAGTGCCGTGGTCTTTTGGTTCTTTTCTTACCACAAAAGGTTTTACAGGATTTTTATTTTGATAAGATATAAGAGCCACGGCGTAAGCCATAGGGTCTGCTCCCAAAGTAAGTCCACCAGCCGCATCTACATTGAAGGGTCTTAGCATCTCATATAAGACATTGCCTAAAATATATATACCTTCCGGGTCAAAGGTGACCTGTTTGAGGTCTATATAATATCTACTTAATTTCCCAGAAACAAGCTTAAACTTTGGCTCATCCGCCACCAAAAGAGAGTACTTTTTTATAAGTTCTTTTAATTTAAGAAGATAATCTTGATTTTGCATATTCCATCAATCCACCAGCTTTTAAGATAGCCATAAGCTCTTCTGGAAATTTGGTAGAGTTGTAAGTTTTATTTTTGGTAAGGTTCCTAACAACGCCATTTTCAAGGTCTACCTCAAATATATCACCGTCTTCTGCTTCATCTACAGCGTCTTTACATTCTACTATTGGAAGTCCTATGTTTATAGCGTTTCTAAAAAATATCCTTGCAAAGCTTTTTGCCACCACCACTGGCACACCAGCATATTTTATAGCTATGGGAGCATGTTCTCTAGAAGAGCCAGAGCCGAAGTTTTTACCAGCTACTATAATATCCCCCTCTTGATGCTCTTTTGCAAAGTTTGGTTTTTCAGAGTCTTCCATCACATGAGAAGCAAGCTCTAAAGGGTCTGATGTATTCAAATACCTAGCTGGTATTATTTGGTCTGTATCAATGTTGTCTTTAAACTTCCATATTTTACCTTTGATAATCATGCTACTTCTCCGTGTTTTTTGATGTATTCTACAACAATTAACTCCATTTCATCTTTTAATTTAAGCCTTTCTTTTTTGAGAGCCTCTATTTGAAGTTCTAAATCAGAAGTCATAGGATGGTGCTTTTCCATTTTTGCTATTTCTTTATCTAGCTCATCATGTTTATCCTTTAAATGTCTATAATGATGATCTTCTTTGTATAGCTTTTCTTCAATGGCTTTTCTATCCATAGTAAACCTCCAGCTTGATATTAGTATATTATATCATCTTTTTTGGGCTTTTGATAGAAAATAATAAAAAAACTTATAAAAAAACCCACGCTTAAACTTATCAAATCAGCAAACAAAAGATAAAATATACCAGCAAACAAAAAAGGAGCAGAGGCTATAGTGTAAGGCCAAAAATAGCCTTTTATGGCTTTATAACTCCAGTAAGGCTCATGAACTGACGCAGGAAGGTATTGTTTTTTTACAAAATAAGACAAAAACAACACTATAATACCAAGGGTTATCTCTCCACCAATTAAATAAAGCCTTATCTCAAAAGGAAGGGCTATAGGGAGTTTTATTATAAAATAAGATAGCAAAAGTGCTATATAAGATATGAAAAGCAAACCTAAAAAGCTTTTCCAAAACATAGTTGCTCTTTTATAAAAAATATCCACTATTTCCATAAAAACATTGTAAACTATTTTCTATGAAAATACTTGTGGATTTGGACGGTGTTTTGGTAAAAGACAAAGAGTTTAACATCTTTGAGGACTCTAAAGAGTTTTTAGGCTTTTTAAAAAACAAAGATTTTAAAATACTATCAAACAACTCCACAAGACCTCCAGAAGAACTAGTAAATATATTAAACGAAAAAGGACTAAATGTAGAAGAAAAAGATATACTAACACCTCTTAAAATACTCCCAGAATATCTTAAAGAGCACAACATATCCTCTTGCTTTGTAATAGGCACAAATTCTTTAAAAAACTATTTATCAAAATATGTAGAAATAAAAGACGATATAAATGTAGACGCTGTAATAGTAGGTCAAGACAAAGATCTAAACTTTGAAAAGCTAAAAAAAGCTATATCCGCCGTTTTTCTAAAAGGTGCTAAGATAATACCCATAAATCACAGTAAAATTGTAAAAGATTCTGACGGACTTTATTTTCAAGGGTCTGGTTCTTTGGCTTTTATGATTGCAAACGCTACAGATTACAAAGAGCCTCTACCAAACTTGGGAAAACCATCAGAGCTTTTCTTATCAAAAGCCTTAAACAAGGATGAGTATAGCAGAAGCGTTATAATAAGCGATGATTTTTACACAGATTTAATGGGAGCAAAAGCCCTTGGTATAAAAACAATATTTATCACCACCGGCAAATACAAAAAAGAAGACCTAGAAAAAACAGATTTTAGACCAGACTTTATAGCAAACTCTTTGAAAGAAACGGAGGACATATTATCCAGTTTAGGAATGTAATAGTTTTTTTGCTTTTAACAATAGGCATATCTTTTTCAAATGAAGAAGTGAAGATTTTATCGGATATTCTTATAAAAGAACCAAACAACGTAGTAGTTGCAAAAAAAGACGTGGTAATATACTATGAAAATTATACTATATACTGCGATAAAGCTATATACGACAAGAACTCAAGAACCATCACCCTCATTGGGCATGTTCATCTTGTAAACGTAATTGACCAAGAGGATGTACATGGCAAAAAGGGATTCTTAAACTTAAAAACAAACCAGGGATACTTTATAGACGCTTACGGCAAATACCGCAACATATATTTTGTAGCAGATAAAATTACAAAAGATAACAAGATTTATTTCATTAAAAAAGGAGTGGTAAGCACGTGCAAGATAGATAGAAAATTAAAGGATAAAAAATTGCGCCTTTGCGTTTTCAGTGCAAAAGTAACAAACAAATACGTATATGCAAACTCAAATATTTTAGCCTATAAGAAGCTACCACTTCTTTACATACCCTATTCTATATTTCCCGTGGGCAAAAGAAGAAGTGGATTGCTTCCGCCTCTTATAGGCTCAAACACCTACAACACATTCATATACCAACAACCTATATATTTTGCACTATCCCAAGACAAAGACATGACCATAACCCCAGAATATAGAAACAACGAAGGAAAAGGCTTATCTTTTCAATACCGCCAAGCTTTTACCAAAAAAGATTATTTAAACTTCAACATATACTACTTCAAAGAACCATCCACACCCGGAGACTGGTGGACAGGAAGGGATTTGTCAACGTTTAGGTCTAATAGATACAGGCTAGACATCTTTGGAAGATACAACGGAGTTGACTTTAAGCTGGATACTATATCAGACCCTTACTTTATGCAAGATATGTACTTTAAAACCAATCAAAGGACGATACCATATCTTAGTTCTTATGTAAACTATGAAAAAAACACAAAAGACTTTTTTGCAGATGTAAGCTTTAAATTTTTCTACGATACCACATCAAACTCCAACGCATACACGCTTCAAAGACTCCCAGAGATAGATTTCTTGTGGAAAACCCACCCGCTTTTTAAGGGTATTTACTACAATATAAACGCTCAGAATACATACTTTTACAGAGAAGATGGATTAAAAGGAGATAGGCTTATCCTAAACCCAAGTCTCATAAAAAGTCTTCATTTCGGGGCTTTTACAAACAGTACCAACGTAAACTTTTTAGGCACAAAATACATCGGTCTAAACCAAAGTGGATATAAATCTTCGGCTTATCAAATACTTTTTCAAAACAAAACATTTTTTGACAAAAATTTTAATATTAAAAGCCTAAATATAAACAACTTTTATGAGCTTTCTTACAACTATCAACCTATAAACAACACCAACAATCCAGTATTTGATTATAAAGATTATCAGTCAAATCAAAATTACATAGATTTTAAGATAAACAACGCCCTTACTTACAAAGGCTTTAACTTTGCAAACATATACTTAGAAGAGGGCTATACATTTTTAAAAGAGTATGCTTTCCCCACATACCTTAGCTCACTAAACTCTTTTGTCACATCATCAAGCTATCAAAACTCAAATCTAATAGTACATAAGCCACTTCTACCACTAAGAGCCGCAATAACTTTTAGACCTTTTCAGAATATATCCTATACCATAGATAGTTTTTACGATTTTAACAAAAACGAATTTCCAGAAGAAAATCAGTACCTAAACGTAAGTTTTAAAAAGTTCAACTTCTTTGTTGGGGATAGCGTAGCAAAGGATATAAATAGAAACTACACACTAAACCAGCAAAGCTACGGAGCTTCATACACCTACAAAGCCTTTAATCTAAACGGTGGTATCGTCCACGATGATATAAGCGGACACGATGTTTCAAGATATTTAAACTTAACTTACAACGGAGAGTGCTACTCTATAGGGCTTTCTTTTCAAGAGTATTTTGACGGGACCAGAAATCAGTATATAAACTATGTGCTTCTTACCTTCAACGTATTTAACTTGGAACATCTTACAGTGCCAATATCAAGATAGTTTTTCCAATATTGAAGAAAGGTATATAGCACCACCGCAGGCTTTTATATCAAGCTTATATACATCTTTCAGAATCCTATATTCACCACCAGAAGCCATAGCAAAAGGATAGTTTGGTGAGTAGAAAGAAAACGTTATCCCATCGTAATAAGGAATAGATTTTAACTCAGAAACATCTAACTTGACATTTATAGATTTCTCTTTTAAAAGCCTAAAAACCCTTTCTAATCTATGACTATCAACGTTTAAAGTGTTAAGCTTTTCAAACAAAACATCCTCATCCTCTAACAAAAGCCACTCTAAAGAATACTCTGATAGTATGTTTAAATTCTTATATCTAAGAGCATACTCCAATCTTTCTTTCTTGTTTTGGTCAAAAGTATTTAAAATATGCTTTAAAATAGCCTCATCGTTTATATATATAAACACGTCTTTATCAAAAAAGCTTAAAAGCTTATTGATTATATCCACAATTTCAAATATACCTTCGTCTTCTTTGTAACCTATGTACTCTAAACCAAGCTGATAATCTGATTTTATCTCGTTTTCCCAAGAAAACACCTCTCCTTCGTAGTATATCCTTATAGGAAGGCTTCTTTCTTTTAAAGATGCTATATAGCTTGCCACTTGATAGGTCATATCTTTTCTTAAAACAAAAACCTCTTTTGAAGACCTTATGGTGATAAGCTCGTGATAGTTTGTGGTAGTCCTCATTTGGTTGTAAAAGCTATCAAAAACCGGAAGCTTTATAAAGCTATATCCTTTTTCGCTCAATATATTTTCAGAAAACACAATAAACTGCTTAAAAAGTTTTGAAGCTTTTAAATCTAAAAAACCGTTCACAGCAACTATTTTAGCATAAAAACCTACTATGACATTATTTATAGTAGAGTTAAACAATTAAGCTTATAATAGATTTATGGCATTAACCGCAGAAGCTTACGAGCTATTAGAACGGGAGTTTGGAAGGGAAAAAGCTAAAAAGATTTTACCCATAATAGAAAATATCATAGAAGAGGAAAGGCGAGTCATTAAATCACAGGTAAAAGAAGATATAAGAGATGAGCTATTGACAAAGGGCGAGTTTTACTCTGAAATAAAAAGGCTTGACGAAAAATTTTACTCTGAAATAAAAAGGCTTGACGAAAAGATAGAATCCACTAAAGTTGAATTAAAAACAGAAATGCATTACGAATTTAAGATGTTAAGATTTATAATAATAGGACTAGCTATTCTTGAAATAATTTTTAACAAAAATACCATGGAGTTTATTTTCAAGATGTTTGGGATTTTAAGATGATAAAAAGATTTTAAAAAAATCCTGTTAAAATATATCAAATGAAAGTAAACGTTATAGGAGCAGGGCTCGCTGGAGTAGAAGCAGCCTATTTTTTAGCAAATAAAGGTATAAAAGTAAGACTTTTTGAGATGAGACCTATAAAAACCACAGAAGCCCATCATACCGACAAGTTCGGAGAACTTGTTTGTAGCAACACCTTAGGAAGCTTTGAAATTACCACGGGGGCTGGACTTTTAAAAAAAGAAATGGAGCTCTTAAACTCTCTTGTAATAAAAGCCGCAAAACACTCTTACGTAAAAGCAGGAAGCGCTTTAGCAGTAGATAGAAACATATTTTCAGATTTTATAACAAATACCTTAATATCTCATCCAAATATAGAGATAATAAGAGAAGAAGTAGAATGTTTAAATGAAAACGAGTTAAACATAGTAGCCACAGGACCTCTTACATCTGAAAAATTTTCCAACTATCTAAAAACCCTTATAAAAGATGAATACCTTTATTTTTACGATGCCATAGCACCTATAGTAGAAGCTTCAAGTGTGGATTTTTCAAAAGGATTTTGGGGTTCTAGATACGATAAGGGAGATGATTATTTTAACTGCACGATGACTAAAGAAGAGTACGATTTATTTTACAACGAGCTTTTGAAAGCAGAAAAAGTACCAACAAAAGATTTTGAAAGAGTGGTTCACTTTGAAGGATGCCTTCCTATAGAAGAGATAGCCCAAAGAGGTTATGAAACCCTTGTTTTTGGACCAATGAGCCCAAAAGGTTTAAAGCACCATATATCAAAAGACGTTTACGCTATAGTCCAACTTAGAAAAGAGACAAAAGAAGGCGAAGCCCTTTCTTTGGTAGGCTTTCAAACCAAGCTCACCTACAAAGAACAAGTAAGGGTGTTTAGGCTTATACCTTGTCTTAGAAACGCCGTTTTTTCAAGACTTGGTTCTATGCATAGAAATACGTTTTTACAATCTAACAAAGTTTTAAAACCTACTTTAGAATTAAAAGAAAATCCAAATATATTGTTTGCTGGCCAGATAACAGGAGTAGAGGGGTATTCGGCGTCTTCTGCCACCGGTATAATGGCAGGGATAAACGCTTGGAGAAAGCTAATAGGGAAAGACCTACTAATACCGCCCAAAACAACGATGCTTGGGGCTCTTATAAATTACATAACCTCAAAAGAAGGGGAACTTCAACCTATGAACCCAGTTTTTGGGCTTTTACCAGACATAGAGGCTCCAAAAAAATATAAAAAACTCTTAAAAGCTCATAGGGCTTTGTTTGATATGGCAAGGTTTATAGAAGAAAACAACATACTAACATGATTGGTTTTTGGAAGATATTTTCTTTTATAAATCTTCTTGGTATTGTAGCTTTTTCCATATCTGGTTCTTTAAAAGCCATAAAAGAGGGTTTAGACCTTCTTGGTATAACAGTTTTAGCTATTACTACAGCCCTTGGAGGTGGTATATTAAGGGATGTCATAATAAACACCATGCCAATAGTTTTTAAATCCAAAGAAAATATGATATTTGCTATTTTTGGACTTCTAATAGGGATATCCATTTATAAGTTTGAGGGTATAGAAAACTCTATGTTGATACTTATCCCAGATGCCATAGGACTGTCAGCCTTTAGTGCCACCGGTGCCATGATAGCATACAACGCTCATGTAAACATCTTTGGCATAGTAATACTTGCTACTATTACAGGGGTAGGCGGTGGTGTCATAAGCGATATACTCCTTGGTAAAATCCCTTCTGTTTTAAAAGACGATTTTTACGCAAGCTGTAGCATCATAGGAGCGCTGCTTTTTTATATTACTATAAGCTTTTCCAAAAATATAACACTTTCTGCCGTTGTTTGTGTGGTGTCTGTTTTTGTCATAAGAATACTTGCCATAATGCTCAACTGGAGATTACCGAAGTTTAAGTAGGCTTGCAATGAGCAAGCTCTTTTATGTGTTCCATTATGGTGTTTGCCACAAGCTTGTAATTTTGAATGTTGTCTTCTAAGTCCCCAAAATGTATAGGTTTTCCAAAATATACGTTTATAGGTGCTCTTAGCACTGGATACTTTGCCCCCACCGGAAAGTTTACATCTGTGTTTTCGATGTAAATTGGTATTACTGGTTTTTTGGTTTTTACAACTAAGATACCAACACCAGTTTTTGGTTTCAAAAACTCTCCAGCAGGAGCCCTCTTGCCTTCTGGGAATATACAAACGTTGCAACCCATGTTTAAAAGCTCTATAGCTCTTTCAATAGCTTGAAAATCCCCAGAACCCCTTTGCACCGGTATAGCCCTCATATGATTGTATAAAAATCCTATAACAGGTGCTTCAAAAAGCTCTTTTTTTGCAATAAAATAAAGCGGTTCTTTCACCAAAGAGTTTAGCACCGGCGGGTCTAAGTGAGACCTATGGTTTGATGCAAAAATTGCCCCTTCTAAGCCTTCTATATTTTCTATATTAAAAGCCCTGATTTTAAACACACTTCTAAAAACCCCTCTTATCCCAAACCAAACTGGTTTTATGATGTATTTCCCAAGCACTGTATCTGGGCACTTCATTTTAGAGTATTATAGCATAGTGAGGATGTTTTTATATTTTTCACAAAAAGAAGATTTACTATAATATTGTGAAAAAGAAAATGCATTTTTTGATAAGATATCCCTCACATCTTTATCTTGATAAATTTTTACAAGGGCTTTTGAAAGGGCTTCTTCATCTTCTTTTGGTACTACAAGAGCATTAAAACCATCTTTTGCAAATGGTACCACATCTGTGCAAACTATAGGCTTACCAAGTCCCATCGCTTCTAAAACCACCATTGAAAAAGCTTCTCTTTTAGAAGAACTAACAAAGACATCACAAGCTTTTAGATATGGAAAAGGATTTTTCTTAAAACCTAAAAATTTCACCTTATTCTCTATTTTTAGGCTTTTAGAAAGATTCAAAAGCTCATCTTTCTTAGAACCTTCTCCTATTATAAAAAGCTCAGCATCTAAGTCTGCTATTTTAAAAGCTCTAAAAAGCGTATTATAATCCTTGTCTTCGCTAAGCCTTCCAATACTTAAAAAGCTAAACTTTTCAAATTTCATATCTTCTTCTAAAGAAAGCATTTTTATCCTATCGTGGTCTATAGCGTTTTCTATAATAGTTATATTCTTTGCTCCATAGCTTTCCAAATCCTTAGCCACTTTAGAAGACACAGCTACCGCTATATCACTATATTTATATAGAGATTTTATCTTTTTTAGTTCTTTATCAGAATAAACTTCTTTTGGCACATGTTCTATCAAAACAAGCTTAGATTTTATAAGACCTTCTTTTTTTAAAGCGCAAAGCCTAGTGTTCATATCTCTAAGATGAGATATTACAACATCAAAACCTTTTAAGACTGTAGAAAGTCTATCAAGAAGCATTTTCTCATACAAAAAAGCAGGCATATAAAAAGGCTTTTTCTTTATATCAAAAAGTATATTAGGTTTAAAATCTATATCATAATTTATAACGTTTTTAGCTATTATAAACTCTTGCTCATATTCCTTAAAACAATCAAAAATATCTAAGGCAACCCTTTCAGCACCGCCTCCAGAAAGGGTATTTATAACATGGGCTATTTTCATTTAATCATTATAATAAAAAATCTTATCTTGAAAAGTTCAAAAAAATTTTATATTTAATATGATATGAGAAAGATAAATCCGCTTTGGTTTTTGATGTTAGCTCAGATTGGGCTTATACTGTATGGCTTCTACAGGCTGACCCTTACGAGACTCCACGTAAGGTGGTTTGAAGTTGCTTGGGTTATAATTGGACCAGTGGTTTTGATGTCATTTTTTGGTATATTCACTTACTACAATATAAAAAACGCTTACAAAGAGCCATCAGAAGCAAGAACATCCGATAGATGTCCTGTGTGCGGGGCTTTCGTGTATACCAATCCTAATACTACAACAGAGATATATTTGGACGGAAAGTACATATATTTTGATTCACCGAAAGATATGGTAAAATTTATTAAAGACATGGACTTTTACATATCTTACAGAAAGCTAAATATAAAAGATAAACATATTAAGTCTATATATCTAAGGGACTATCAAACTAAAAATTGGATAGACGGCAAAAAAGCCTACTACGTAAGCTTAGGAGAAGATTTATACGCTTTTTCTAATCTAGAAGATGCCAAAGAGTTTGCTTCCTTAAACAACGCAAACAATATAAAAACCTTTAAAGAACTTTTATGATAGAAGTAATCAATATTTATAAAAGCATAAAAAACAACCCTATCATCACAAACGTGTCTTTGGAAGTACACCCCGGCGAGATAATAGGCCTTATGGGACCAAATGGTGCTGGTAAGACCACCATATTTAACTCAATATCTGGGTTTATCAAAGTAGATAAGGGCATTATAAGAATAGACGGGCAAGAGGTAACCCATTATCCGCCTTACAAAAGAGCGACATTTGGGCTTTCTTTTTTACCACAAGAGCATTCTTTGTTTGAAGAGGTTTCTGTTTGGGAAAATATGCTTATGTTTGCAGATTTTATATATAAAAATAAAGAAGATGCTAAGCACATATCACAAGAACTACTAGAAAGCTTTGAGCTTTTAGAACACAAAGACAAAAAGGCAGGTGAGCTTTCTGGAGGTATGAAAAGAAAATTGGAAGTGGCAAGATGCCTTTTAATAGAACCCTCTTACATAATGCTAGATGAACCCTTTGCAGGAGTAGACCCTATCGCCATATCAGACATAAAAAAGCTACTTTTAGATTTAAAGCAAAAAAACATAGGAATACTCATCACTGACCACAACGTTTTTGAGCTTTTAAGAATAATAGATAGAGGCTATATAATAAACCACGGAAGCGTACTGGCAGAAGGTACACCAAAAGAGCTATTAAAAAACGAAAAAGTAAGAGAGGTTTACATAGGATACGAAATAGAGTTATGAAAGAGATAGTCCTTGTATTTGCAGGATACGACCAAACGGCAGGGGCTGGAGTGCTTGCCGATGCCAGGACAATAACTTGCATAGGAGCGCATCCTATTTGCATCACTACATCTTTCGTAATCCAAAACACAAAAGGGGTAAAAGAGGTCGTATTTTTAGATCCATCTATTATAGAAAAGCATATAAGCATTTTAGATATAAAGCCCAAAGTTGTAAAAATAGGAGTGGTTGGAGACGAAAACGCCATAAAGCTTATATCAAAAGCTATAGATACCTTGAAACCAGATTATGTGGTTTTAGATACGCCTCTTTTTTCAAAAAACGATACACCACTTTTCCAAGGTATCGAGCTTTTCAAAGAACTCATCATATCAAAAGCAAGTATCATAACACCAAATATAAAAGAAGCATCTTTCTTAACGGGCATAAAAATAAAAAATAAAGAAGATATTGAACAAGCGGCGAATATTTTGCTTGATATGGGACCAAAACACGTAATAATAAAAGGCGGTCACAGAGAAGATGAGCCAGGAGTTGATTTTTACAAAAGCTTAGAAGAGAGCTTTGAAATAAAAAAAGACTTTATAGAGACAAGAAATACCCACGGAACTGGATGTGTTTATGCTTCTGCCATAGCCTCTTACTTGGCACTTGGGAATGATATAAAAGCCTCTATTGTAAAAGCAAAAGACTACGTTGACAGGGCTATAAAACAAGGCTATAGACTAAACTACAACATAGATGCATGGGGCGTATTAAACATTTTCACCCCATAACATAAGTTATTTTTCTGCTTTTATTAAAACAAAAGCCACAAAGAGCACCGCGCTTACAAAAATCGCAAAGGCAAACACATAAAGCAAAATAGTCATATAAATATTTTACAGCACAAACATAAAAATAAAATAAAATCAAACCGAAATCTTTGATCTAAACTTTTTTATACGCCACAAAGCCTTTGAATCCTCTGGACATATCAAAGAAAAAGCTTTTCCGCTTTTACCTATTCTTCCGGTTCTACCTATCCTATGTATATAAAGCTCTGGGTCTTCAGGTATGTTGTAATTTATCACTATCCCAACATCTTTTATATCAAGGCCTCTAGCCGCCACATCGGTAGCTATAAGAATATTCACAGCACCGGACTTAAATAGGCTTAAGGCTTTCTCTCTTTGTTTTTGAGTAAGATCACCATGAAGAGCCTGCGCTTTTACACCCTTTTTGGTAAACATGAAAAACAAATCTTTTGCATCTTTTCTGGTTTTTACAAATATTAGAATCTTCTCCATAGGATGACTTTCTATTATGCGCATAAGTTCATGCATTTTTTCGCCGGGCGATGAGAGTTTTATCATTTTTTCTTCTATATTGGGCTTTAGCTCTATAGATGGGACTTTTATAAATTTGAAATCGCTTTTTAGAAACTTTTTTGCCAAAAGTTCAATACGATTAGGTACGGTAGCAGAAAACATGTACGTATGTCTTTCTTTAGGTAAAAATCCTATAATGTATTCTATATCTTCTATGAAGCCCATATCAAGCATTTGGTCAAACTCATCAAGCACAAAATATTCAACATTTGAAAGATTTAAAACTTTTCTATCCATGAGGTCTTTTATACGACCTGGTGTGCCTATAAGTATATCAACAGTTTTGTTGTTAAGTATATCGATATTTTGCTTTACAGAAGTGCCGCCATAAAATACGTAAGAAGACAACCTTTTATACTTAGTGAGCATATAAAACTGCTCTTTCACTTGTATGGCTAACTCTCTTGTGGGGGTCAAAATTAAAGCCTTTACGCCAGGCTTTCCTTTTTGGAGTTTTTCTACTATTGGTATAGCAAAAGCCCCTGTCTTGCCAGTACCAGTAGCTGCTTGACCAAGTATATCGTATCCATCTAACGCTAGCGGAATAGCATCTCTTTGTATTGGTGTAGGTTCTTTAAAACCAGCGTCCTCCAACGCTTTTTGTAATTCTAAGCTAAGTTTTGAAAATAATGACATTTTTTTCTCCTAAAATCTTCTATATCTACAACTTAATATATTATATTTTATAGAATAAGCAACATTTTATTTATAGCAATCCCGCCAATATTGGCGGGCACATAAAAACATTTTACTCTATAATTTCCAACATATATTTCTTGCCGCTTTTTCTTCCCATAGCGGAAACAAGCGTTCTGAGGGCTTTTGCTATGCGCCCTTGCTTACCTATTACTTTCCCTATATCTTGAGGACCGACCCTTAGCTCTATCACAACAGTCTGCTCGCCTTCAACCTCAATTACATTTACCTTAGATGGGTCTTCCACTAGGCTTTTGGCAAAAATTTCTACGAGCTCTCTAGCTTGACTCATACACTACCTCCTATTAAGAATTTGCATTAGCTTTAACTTGGTTAGCTTGCTTTAGTATAGCTTTAACTCTATCAGAAAGCTGAGCACCTTTCCTGATCCATTCGTTTATACCTTCTATATTCAAATTTACTATATTACCAGATTTTGGATCATAGGTACCTAAAATATCCAAATAATGTCCCTCTCTAGGAGATTTAGAATCCATCGCCACTATCCTATATATAGGGTGATGCGTTCTACCAAATCTTGCCAATCTTATCTTTACCAAAGCTAAACACCTTGTATTTGGCTTTTAAAAACCAAATAGAGTGGATATTTGTAATCGCCTACCACTCTGGCGATAGTTGTATAAACACAATCAAAAATCATAAGTTAAAACGGAAACCCCAAACCACCAAAAGGTGATTTTTGATTTTTAAGCTTTCTTATCATTTTTTTCATATCTTGATACTGTTTTAAAAGCTTGTTGACGTCCGATACAGTGGTTCCGCTACCTTTTGCTATCCTCTGCTTTCTGCTTAAATTTATAATATTTGGATTTGCCCTTTCTTCTGGTGTCATAGAATCTATCATCGCTATAATACGTTTAAATATCTTTTGATCCACTTTTACATTTTTAAGCTGAGAACCAACACCTGGTAGCATAGACAATACTTTATCAAGAGGGCCCATATTTAGCATAAAGCTTATGTTTTTTTTCAAGTCGTTTAAATCAAACTCCCCTCTCATCATCTTATAGGTGATGGCTTGTGCCTCATCCTCGCTTATAACCTGCTCAGCTTTTTCTATAAGACTTTGTAAATCACCAAGACCTAATATTCTTTGGGCTATTCTATCTGGATAAAATTGGTCTATATCCTCTATCTTTTCTCCAACACCTATATACTTTATAGGTATGCCTATAGCATCTTTGATAGATAAAGCTACACCACCTCTGGTATCGCCATCCATCTTTGTAAGTATAGCACCGGTAAGACCCACCACCTCGTTGAAGGTTTTAGCCACAGAAAGAGCTTCTTGACCTTGCATGCTATCGGCTACATATATAACCTCAGAAGGTTTTACCGCCTCTTTTATAGCTTTAAGCTCTTCCATTAGCTCTTCATCCACATGAAGCCTTCCAGCAGTATCTAAGAAAAGATAATCGTATTTTTTGCTTTTAAAAGCTTCAAAAGCCTCTTTCGCTATATCAACTGGGTTTTTATCAGCACTAAATTCAAGATATTCTACACCAGCAAGCTCAGATACGCGTTTTAGCTGAAGCATAGCAGCAGGTCTTCTAATGTCAGTAGAGACAGTCATCACGCTTCTGCCATTTTTTTTCATAAGATTTGCCAATTTTCCTATAGTAGTAGTCTTACCTGTACCCTGAAGACCCACAAACATCACTACACCTTCCTCCAAAGGAGAAGCGTTGCCTCCAAGCGTTTTAACTAGTTCATCGTAAACGCTCATTATAATCATGTCTGTAGGTGATAAATGAGTCTTTATCTCCTCAGAGAAGATGCGCTCTCTTAACCTTTTTATGAAATCTTTTGCAACATCGTAGTCTACATCAGCTTCCAACAAAGCTGACCTTATATCTCTCAGGGTATCGTTTACAAGCTTTTCGTTTAACTTTTTGGCACCCCTCAACTTTTCTAAGCTTTCGCTAAATTTTTCTGTTAAAAGCTCTAACATAGTCCTTTATTATACCATATTTTATCTCAAAAAATGCTGCATAACAACCAAAATAAATATAAGCACCGCTGGAGATAAGTCAAGACCCCCCATTGGTGGCACAAATCTTCTTATAAACTCAAGTGGAGGCTCTATTATACTAGCCAAAAAATCAAAAAAACTATTTTGAGTCCATTGAGGAAACCAAGAACCCAAAGAATAAACGATTACAAGTATGATGTAAACCTCTATAATGGCGTCTAAAAGCCTACTAATCATTCAACAAATTCTATAATAGCAAGTTCTGTGCTATCACCTGGCTTTCTGTTGGGAAGTTTAACTATCCTAGTGTAACCGCCGTTTCTTCCCTCAAACCTAGGGGCTAACTCTGTGAATAGCTTTCTTACCGCTTCTTTATCTGGAAGCAACGCTAAAGCTCTTCTTCTAGAAGCCAAGTCTCCTTTTTTAGCTAGCGTTATAAGCCTTTCTACGAAAGGTTTGAGAGCTTTTAGCTTAGCTTCAGAGCTCTCTATCTTCTCAAAAAGTATTAAAGATCTAGCCAAAGAGCGCATTAAAGCTTTTCTTTGCTCAGCTGTTCTACTAAAATGTTTTTTCTTAACCCTATGTCTCATAGCATCACACCTCTGAACCTCTTTGTTCTCCTATATTCATACCTAGAGAAAAGCCCATGTTTTTAAGAGCTTCTTTTATCTCAGTCAACGCTTTTCTTCCTATGTTTTTAGAGCTTTTAAGCTCATCTTCGGTAAGCTGTACAAGTTCTCCTATGGTGGTAACCCCTATTCTTTTTAGAGAATTTAAAGCTCTTTGAGATATATCTAACTCCTCTATTGAAAATGTAAGCTTCTCCATAAGCTCATCTGGTGGAACCGGTTCTGGTAGCGTTGGCACTTCGTAAGATATATTTGTGAGCATGTTCATATGCTTTATTATGAGTTCTACAGCCTGCTGCACAGCGGTTTCAGGAGAAACAACGCCGTTTGTGGTTAATTCAAAAGTTAACTTATCGTAATCCGTTCTATCCCCAACTCTAGTGGCTTCTACTTTGAAAGAGGCAATTTTTATAGGAGAAAAATCTGCATCCAACACTATCCACCCAACCTCACCTATTTGCTCTAGCTCATCAGACATTACGTATCCCTTACCTCTTTCTATGCGTATTTCTAGTTTAAGATTTGTATTTGAAGAGTTTATAGAGGCAATATAGGCATCTTTGTTTACAATATTTACATTTGGCGGTGTTTTTATATCAGAAGCCAACACTATAGAAGGACCAGACTTTTCTAGATAAAGAATTTCTAAATCAGAATCCTTCAAATCAAATTTAACATTTTTAAGATTTGCTATAAGCTGTAAAACATCCTCTTGCACACCTGGGATGGTGGAAAACTCATGCTGGACACCTTCTATCTTTATAGCAGTAACAGCCGTACCATATATAGAAGAAAGCAAAACCCTTCTCAAAGTATTTCCTATGGTAGTGCCGTAGCCTCTTTCCAAAGGCTCTACTACAAACCTACCATAAATTTTATCTTTTTCTTCCCAATAAATCTTCATTGGAAAAATAAACTCTTTCATACTTTTCCCCTTATACCCTTGAATAATACTCAATGATATACTGCATATTTATAGGCACTTCCAATATTATATCTTTCGGTTTATCTATCACCTTACCTCTGAAGTTATCTTTGTCTATCTCTAACCAGTGAGGTACGCTTCTTGGGTCAAGGTTTTCAAGATTTTGTCTTATTTGAGGTATATCTCTAGACTTAGGAGCCACCTCTATAATATCTCCAACGTTAACTTGATAAGAAGGTATGTCCACCTTAATACCATTTACCACAACATGCCCATGAGTTACAAATTGCCTGGCTTGCCTTCTGGTAGAGGCTATACCAAGTCTATATACCACATTGTCTAGGCGCCTCTCCAAAAGCTCTATCATAACAGATGCAGTATTGCCTTTGGCTTTAGAGGCTTTATCAAAATATTTTTTAAATTGAGATTCTCTCAAGCCGCCATACAACATTTTTAGTTTTTGTTTTTCATTCAATCTAAGCCCAAATTCTGTAGACTTCGCCCTACGACCCTTAGTCCTGCCGTGCTGACCAGGAGGGAAATTTCTCTTTGTTAAAATCTTATTGCCGCTTAATTTACCAGAAACAACAACACCAAATCTTCTATCTACCTTTGACCAAGCTTGTATCTTTCTACCCATAATCACACTCTCCTTCTAGCTGGTGGTCTACAACCGTTATGAGGTATTGGAGTCACATCCCTTATAGCCTTTATCTTAATACCAGCTGACTGCACAGATCTTATAACAGATTCTCTACCTGCACCAGGGCCTTTTACCCATACTTCAGCTTCTTGTAAACCGTATTCGTTCATAGCTTTTTTGATGGCTTTTTGAGCCGCAACTTGAGCTGCGTAAGGAGTACCTTTTCTAGTACCTTTAAATCCAGAAGTACCTCCAGATTCCCAAGCTAGCGTATTACCTAGATTATCTGTCACGGTAACTATCGTGTTGTTAAAAGTGCTATAGACATGAACTATACCGCTGCTAACGGTGCGTTTCTCTTTTTTAGATTCTTTAGTTTTTTTCTTAGCCATATTTTACCTCCTTACTTAGATACCTTCTTCTTGTTGGCTACAGTACCCTTTCTTTTACCCTTTCTTGTCCTGGCGTTGGTCTTAGTCTGCTGGCCTCTAACTGGTAAACCCCTAACGTGCCTTAAACCTCTATAGGTACCTATATCCACAAGTTTTTTTATGTTAAGCTGGACTTCTCTTCTTAAATCACCTTCTACTTTTATATTTTGTTCTATATACCTTCTTAACTGGTTCAACTCTTCTGGAGTAAGTTCACCTAACTTTTTTGTGCAAGGTATACCAGTTTGTTCACAGACTTCCTTAGCTTTTGACCATCCAATACCGTATAAATAGGTCAAAACCACCTCTAGTTTTTTATGATCCGGCAAATCAACACCAGCTATTCTAGCCATTTCAAACCTCCATTTATCCTTGCCTTTGTTTGTGCTTTGGATTTTCGCAAATAACCATAACACGCTTCTTTCTTCTTATAATTTTACACTTTGGACATATTGGTTTAACAGATGGTCTTACTTTCATAAAAGCCTCCTAAACTCTATAAATTATTCTACCTTTAGTAAGGTCGTAAGGTGTCATCTCCACCTTGACTCTATCGCCTGGCAACAGCTTTATAAAATTAATCCTCATCTTACCAGATACATGAGCTATAATAGTATGCCCATTATCGAGCTTCACCCTAAACATGGCGTTTGGAAGAGCCTCTTCTATTACACCTTCAAATACTATACCTTTTTCTTTTTCTGGTTCAGTATTTTTATTCTTTTTAGCCATATCACCACTCCGTTAAAATTGCTGGACCATCTTCAGTTATAGCTACAGTGTGTTCAAAATGGCAAGCGTATTTAGCTTTAGTTTTTATAGTCCAACCATCGTTTGCCTTGTATACCGAACCATCACCAGTAGTAAACATGGGCTCTATAGCCAAGACCATCCCAGGTTTTAGCTGAGCATTCATCTTAGGTATCACAACGCTTGTGCAGTTAGCCACAAAAGGCTCCTCATGACTATTCCTACCTATGCCATGACCACCATACTCACACACAACACCAAAACCACTTTCCTTAGCTATAGTTTCTATGCTTTTAGCAATGTCGTAAAGATATTTGCCAGGTTTACATTCTGATATGGCGCTGTAAAGAGCTTTTTTGGTAGCTTCAATAAGCTTATGTTTTTCCTCGGATAGTTCTCCTACTCCTATAGTAAGAGCAGCATCACCAGCGTATCCTTCGTATATAGCGCCAAAGTCCAAACTCACCAAATCTCCATCTTTTATCTTCTTTGTCTTAGAAGGAATGCCATGCACCACTTCTTCGTTTATAGATACACAAAGGGCAGCCGGATACTTCTTCTTAGAAAAAGGTGGTTGATAGTTAAGAAAAGCTGGAATACCACCCAACTCCTTCGTCTTTTCTCTAGCCGCCATCTCTAAGTCGTAAGTTACTACACCTGGTTTTACCATAGAAGCTATATATTTTAGCACATCACTCACTATTTGACAAGCTTTTTTTATCTTATCTATCTCAGCTTTTGAATAAAGCTCTATCATAACAAACTTTTTAACCTTTCAAACACTTCCTCTTGGGAACCTAAAGCGGATATCACGTATAGCTTATTTTTATTTTTATAAAACTCTACAAGAGGTGATGTTTGCTCTTTGTAAACCTTGAGTCTATTTATTATGACTTCTTCTTTATCATCTTCTCTTTGCACAAGAGGTGTGTTGTCATAATCGCAAAGATTATCGTTTTTTGGCTTTTGATAATATATGTTGTAAGTGGCACCACATTTTGGACACACTCTTCTACCCGACAAACGTTTTACAATGATATCATCGTCTAAATCAAAATAAAACACCTTATCCACGTCTAGATTCATGGTTTTAAGCATTGCTTCAAAAGCTTCAGCCTGATTTACCGTCCTAGGGAAACCATCAAACACGTAGTTTTTATCTGGAGCATTGCTAAGCAAAGTCTTTATCATCTCCACGATAAGCTCATCTGGCACCAAGAGACCTTGATTCATATATTCTTGAGCCTTTAAACCAAGGGGTGTTTTCTTAGACACCTCGCTTCTTAGCATATCACCCGTAGATACATGCTCAAAACCAAGCCTTTGTTTCAAAAGAGCACCTTGCGTACCTTTGCCAGAACCTGGAGGTCCCAAAAGCACCAAAATCATCTACTTTTTCCTCGCATAAGTTTTGTATTTTTTAGTTATAATTTGAGCATCTATTTGATTTAACGTATCAAGGGCAACTCCCACAACAATCAAAGCTGTAGTACCACCAAAGTAAAAAGGCGTTTTTAACCATACCGTTAAAAATAGCGGAATTATAGCCACTATGGATAAAAACGTAGCCCCTATCAATACCAACCTATTTATCACGTTTTCAAAAAATTTAACCGTCTGCTGACCAGGCCTTACACCAGGTATAAAACCGTTGGCCTTTTTTAAATTTTCAGCAACATCGTAAGGATTTATCAAAACAGCAGTATAAAAATACGTGAAAAATATTATCAACACCACATAAGCAAAGTTATAAGGAAGCGACAGAGGATTAAATGCATCATGAATAGACTGAGCTATTGGATTTTTTATAAAACCTAAAACCGTCGAAGGAACTATCAAAAGAGATTGAGCAAATATGATTGGTATAACACCTGCTGGATTTAGCTTTATGGGAAGGTATGTGGAACCTCCTACAAACTCTTGTCTACCCACCTGTCTTCTGGGGTATTGGATAGGTATCCTTCTTTCAGCTTCTTGAAATATCACTATAGCAGCAATTACAGCGATGATTATAAGAATAGCTCCCACAAAACCAAAAGGGCTTATATCACCATGCTTTAACATAGATACAAATCTTATGGTAGCTTCTGGGAAGTTGGCTACGATACCAGCAAATATAAGCATTGACATACCGTTACCAATACCTTTTTCTGTGAGCATATCACCAAGCCACACCAATATCATAGTACTTGCTACCATACCAAGAACAGCTACGACTATGAAAAGTATCCCTCCGTGAGGTACCACTGGATATCCATGAGGGGATGTCTGATGCTCAAGCCAAGTGGCTATACCCAAAGACTGAAAGCCTGCCACAAAGACCGTAATATACTTAGTGTATTCGTTTATCTTCTGTCTACCGTAATCTCCTTCTTCTTTAGCAAGTTTTTGAAGCTCTGGGATTGCGCTTGATAAAAGCTGCATGACGATAGAGGCAGATATATACGGCATAACACCCAAAGCAAAAAGAGTCATCCTAGAAAGATTACCACCGGAAAATATATCGTAAAGGGCAAACAAAGACCCTTTCAGATTGCTCATAAAATCGCTAAGAGCGACAGGGTCTACTCCAGGGATAGGTATATGACTTCCAAGTCTATATATTGCAAAAACTATGAGGGTAAATATTACTCTTTTTCGTAAAGTCTCAAGCTCTAGTATTTCCTTTAGAAAGTTATTCACCTGCTGCCTCTAAAATTTCCACACTACCACCAGCAGCTTCTATTTTTTGTTTAGCAGATTGTGATATAGCATCTACTTTTACCTTAAACTTTTTAGTGACATCGCCCATACCAAGTACCTTTACAGGCTTTCCTTTTTTTACCAAGCTTTTGGCAAGAAGCGACTCTTTGGTTATTTCATCCCCATCGTTGAAGTATTTTTCTAAGGTAGATAAATTTATAACAGAATATTCTTTCTTAAAAGGGCTTCTAAAACCTACTTTTGGAACCCTCATGTGAATGGGAGTCTGACCACCTTCAAAGTAAGGAGATAATCTATTGTCTCCAGACCTAGACTTCTGACCTTTATAACCTCTACCAGCAGTTTTACCTTTCCCAGAACCAATACCTCTACCAATACGTTTTTTATCTTTAACAGCACCTTCGTTTGGTTTTAACTCATTCAATTTCATTCTATTTCCTCCACGCATACAAGGTGTTTGACTTTTTCTAAATTACCACAAACCATAGGATTTTTTTCTAATATTACAGATTCACCAACTTTCTTCAAGCCAAGGCTCCTTATGGCTTCCTTCTTAGCCTTGTCTTTGCCAGCCAATCCTCTTTTAAGAACAATCTTCAATTTCATGGCTCACCTCGCATATATATTGTATCTTTCTCTAAGGTCTTCAACAGAAACACCTTTAACCTTAGCGACAGTTTCTATATCTCTTAATTTCAAAAGCGCATCAAACACCGCTCTGACAACGTTGTGGTTGTTGGAGCTACCCACTATTTTGGTAAGCACATCCGTGTATCCAGCAAGTTCAAAGATAGGTTTCGCAGCACCACCAGCTATAACACCGGTTCCTCTTCTTGCAGGAAAAGCAATTATACGAGCAGCACCATACTCACCAACAACGTCATGAGGTATCGTGCCATTTATTATAGGAACCCTTATAGTCTTCTTTTTGGCGTCTTCTATAGCTTTTGCAATTGAAAGAGGTACTTCCCTAGCCTTACCAAGACCAAAGCCCACATATCCTCTTCTATCACCTATGATAACTAAGGCGCTGAAAGAAAAACGTTTACCGCCCTTAGTAACACGAGTAGTCCTCGCAGCTTCCAAAAGCCTTTCTTCAAATTGTATATCATCTAAGGTTGTTATACCTTGTTCAATCCTCTTAGCGTCTATCCTTTGATTTAAATCTTTAGCGCCCACGTCAACCTCCTAGTTTATAAGCCCTAATTCTCTACATTTTTCTGCAAAAGCCTTTACTTTACCATGGTAAAGATAACCAGACCTGTCAAAAACAGCTTTCTCTATACCTTTTTCTTTGGCTTTTTGAACCAAAAGCTCCGCTACCTTTTGAACAGCTTCTATAGATTTACCACCTCTTTTACCGGTGGCATCCACATATTCTTTGCTTAAAGAAGAAACCGTTAATATAGTATTCCCCGTTGAATCGTCCACCAAAGACGCATAAAAGGCATTCAGGCTTCTATATATACACAGCCTTGGCCTTGATGCAACGCCGCTTATTTTCTTTCTAATTCTCCTATGTCTTTTAATGCGTTTTTCTTCCCTTGATAATTTCATAGCTAAACTCCTTACTTTTTACCTTTTCCAGCAGATTTACCAGGTTTTAATTTAAGTATTTGACCTTCATACCTTATACCCTTACCTTTATAAGGGTCTGGTTTTCTAAACTTTACAATCTCTGCCGCCACTTGCCCAACTAACTGTTTATCTATACCAGATACTGTTATCTTATTTTCTTTTACCTCAAGCTTTATACCAGCAGGAGGTTTGTAGTATATCGGATGAGAATAACCTAAGTTAAGCTCAAGCTCCTGGCCTTTCATAGCAGCTTTATAGCCAAGACCTACTACCTCAAGCGTTACCGAGTATCCTTTCACCACCCCTTCAATCATATTCCTTATAAGAGCAGCCGTAGTACCATGCATAGCCTGGGCAAAAGGAGACTCTTCATTTTTTGAAACTACTATTTGATTGTCAACCAATTTTACATTTACAATATCGTGTATAGGCATAGATAGTTTGCCTTTTGGCCCTTCTATCACAAGCGTATTACCGTCTAAAGAAACCTTCACATTGTTTGGTATAGATATTGGTTTTTTACCTATTCTAGACATGGTTCTCTCCTTTAATAAACGTATCCTATTATTTCACCGCCTTTCTTTAATTTTCTAGCTTGGGCGTCTGATAAAATACCACTATCACAAGATATTATAGCCAAACCCAAACCTCTTCTAACATGAGGCATTTTTTTAATTGGTCTATAAATTCTTCTACCGGGCGTGGAAACTCTTTCTATATTCTCTATGGCAGAGCGCGTTTTTCTACTATCTAAATACTTTAAATGTATCCTTATAGTAGGTTGATTGCCCTTTTTATGAGCATCATCTTCCAAAATCTCGTAGCCTTGTATATATCCTTCTTGCTTTAAAAGCTCCAAAATGTTTTGTTTCAACTTAGAGTGTGGCACATCAACAAAATCTCTTTTCCTTTGTATACCGTTTTTAATTCTAGCAAACATATCAGCTATAACATCCATATCCTAAACCTCACCAACTTGATTTTCTTACACCAGTGATTTCGCCACTTAAAGCCATCTCTCTGAAGCAAAGCCTACACATGTTAAACCTTCTTAAAAACCCTCTAGGCCTACCACAAATAGGGCATCTATTTTTTTGTCTAGTTGGATACTTTGGAAAATGTTTTAAATCCTTTACTACCTTAGCTTTTCTAGGCATATTTCCTCCTTAATAAGCTCTTATCGGCAATCCCAAGAGTGCCAACAAATATAAAGCCTCTTCATCGGTCTTAGCGCTTGTATGGATCAATATATCCATACCTCTTATAGCATCTACCTTTTCATAATCTATCTCGGGGAACACTATTTGTTCAGACAACCCAAAAGCGTAATTGCCTCTTCCGTCAAAAGACCTAGGGTTTAGACCCTTAAAGTCCTTAACACGCGGCAAAGCAACAGATATAAGCTTGTCTAAGAAATTCCACATCCTATCTTTTCTTAAAGTAACTTTAAGACCTATCGGCAAGCCCTTTCTCAATTTAAAAGACGCTTCAGATTTTTTGGCTTTTCTAACGGAAGGATGTTGACCTGTTATAAGTTTCAAATCTTCCATCGCTCTATCTAAGTTTTTTATATCACTTATAGCTTCCCCTACACCCATATTTACAACTATTTTAACTATCCTTGGCACTTCCATTGGGCTTTTATAGTTAAATCTTTCCATAAGCCTAGGCATCACAACCTTTTCGAATCTTTCTTGCAATCTTTGTTTTTGTTTAACATCTGTAGACATAAGCCTTACCTCTTCACCTTATTTTTCTCATACACAAGGTCTATGTTTTCATTGCATTTCTTACAATACCTATATTTTCTTAAAACACCGTCTTTTTCTTCAATCCTAAAACCTACCCTAGTAGGTTTAGCACACTTAGGACAAACAAGCATCACCTTAGATATAGGCATAGGAAGTTCTATTTCAAATATACCGCCTTCTCTTACACCTTCTATAGCTTTTACGTGTTTTTTAGCCATATTTATATTTTTAACAACCACTTTTCCAGATTTTGTATCCAAAAACTCTACAACACTAACCTTACCTTTATCTTTTCCAGCCAATACCTTTACTCTATCACCTTTTTTTATTTTAAAAGCCATTTTATACAACCTCCGCCGCTAAAGAAGCTATCTTAGTAAATCCTCTATTTCTCACCTCTCTAGCTATAGGCCCCAATATACGAGTGCCCAAAGATTCTCCGTATTGATTTAACAATATAACAGCGTTGTCGTCAAACTTTATATAAGAACCGTCGCTTCTTTTCACCTCTTTTGCCACTCTAACCACAACAGCCCTATAAACTTTTCCCTTCTTAGCAGCGCCGTTTGGAGTAGCTTCCTTCACAGTCACAGTAACAACGTCTCCAACGCTGACATACTGTCTTAACGCATAAGGAATACCTATAATTTGCACCTTCTTAGCTCCGGAATTATCAGCCACATTCAAATAACTTTGCCTTTGTATCATAAGCGCTCTCCTATAAAATCTTCATGAAACAGATATTATAACATATTCTTACTAAGATTGCAACTCAGAATTCACATTGCTATTGGAATTATTTTTAGATAAAATCTTTACCACCACCCATCTCTTTGTTTTGGATATTGGTCTGGTTTCTCTTATCAATACCAAATCACCTACAGAACACATATTTTCCGGATCGTGAGCGTGGAATTTAGTGGATTTTATAACCCTTTTACCATACAAAGGATCCGGCATTTCTCTATTTACCTTAACCACCACAGACTTATCCATTTTGTCGCTTACCACTATTCCCTTAAACTCTTTTCTTTTTTCGTGCCATTTTTTCTCTTTCATACGCTCAAGCCTCTCTTTTTCTCGTTTATAACAGTCAAAATCCTAGCTATATCTCTTTTAGTATCTCTTATCTTTGAAGGTTCTTTGAGACCTTCTATTTTCTTTGTTATACGAAGTTTAAATAACTCTGATTTAAGCTCTTTTAATTTTGCTTCTAACTCTTGTATGCTAAGCTGACGTAAGTCTTTAGCCTTCATGCTCCTATGCCTCCTGCCTTAACTAATCTTATTTTTATAGGCAACTTAGCGGAAACTTTTCTAAAAGCCTCTTCCGCCATCTCTTGTGGCACATCTGAAAACTCAAACATTATTCTGCCAGGCTTAACAACAGCTACATATCCTTCTGGATCACCTTTACCACCACCACCTCTAACTTCCGCAGGCTTTCTAGTATATGGCTTATCAGGAAATATCCTAATCCATACCTTAGTACCTTTTCTCAAATTTCTTACCAGAGCTATACGAGAAGCTTCTATTTGTCTTTGGGTAATCCAACAACTTTCTAAAGCCTGTATACCGTATTCTCCAAAAGCTACTTTATTTCCTCTAAAAGATTTTCCTTTTAAAGTACCTCTTTGAGTTTTCCTATATTTTTGCCTACTTGGTTGCAAAAAAGACATATCTTATACCTCCTTAGTCTGACTTACAAGGTCTTCTTCTATTTTCTTCATTATCTCTTCTTTTCCACCTTTTAAGATATCACCTTTATAAATCCATACCTTTATACCTAGTATTCCATATTTTGTGTAAGCTGTAGCGAATCCATAGTCTATATCAGCCCTTAACGTTTGCAAAGGCATCCTTCCTACCAAAAACCATTCAGCCCTTGCTAAATCAGCACCACCTATTCTGCCTTTTACCTGTACTTTTATACCTTTTGCACCGCTTTTAATAGCGTTGTCTATAGCCCTTTTCATAGCCCTTCTGTGAGACACACGCCTTTCAATTTGAAGGGCTATGTCTTCTGCTACAAGCTGAGCATCAAGCTGTGGAACCCTTACTTCATCTACGCTTAAGCTTATATCTTTATTTTTAACTATTTTTTCCAAATCGTTTTTTAATTGATCTACTTCCGCACCTTTTCTACCTATTATAATACCGGGCTTTGAAGACAATATCCTTACTCTTATCTTCTCTCCGGACCTTTCAATGGTTACCTTAGATATGCCGGCAGATTTATACCTTTCTTTTATATATTTCCTTATTACAATATCCTCATGCAATACACCAGGATAATCCTTTTTAGAAGTGCACCACTTGCCTAACCAATCTTTGGTTACACCTATTCTAAAGCCTATGGGATGTGTTTTTTGACCCATTATTTAGCCTCCTCGTTCATCTCTTTTGGTTCTCCTAAAACAATCGTTATGTGAGAAGTATTTTTTCTCATCATAGTAGCCCTACCATGCGCTCTTGGCATCCATCTTCTAAACATAATACCTTTATCAGCTTTTGCTTCTAAAATAATTAACTTAGTAACATCTACACCTTTTTGTTCCGCATTGGATATAGCACTTTTTAAGACTTTCTTTATTATGACGGCAGCCTTTTTATTCATGAAACTAAGCTGATACATAGCGTATTCTACTGGTTTTCCTCTTAAAAGCCTCAACACTTGGGAAGCTTTTAAAGGTGAAATTCTAGCGTTTTTATGGATTGCTCTACTTACCACTTCTACATCTTTAACGCTCATAGACTATACCTCACTTCTTTTTTACCACTTTTGCAGATTTGTCTGGGTGAGACCTAAAAGTCCTAGTAGGAGCAAACTCTCCCAGTTTATGACCAACCATTTCCGGAGTTATGTAAACAGGCACGAAAGTTTTGCCGTTATGAACAGCTATTGTATGATTCACAAACTCTGGTATTATTTGGCTATCCCTAGAATACGTTTTAACAACCTTTCTATCACCAGTCTGGTTCATCTTTTTTATAGTAGTCCATAACTTAGGGTCTACCCATGCTTTTTTATCTACAAAAGCTTTAAACTCTTGCCATATCTCCTGATATCTTTTTTTAGCATTTTCTATCAGCTCTTCGTTGTTAGAAAACTCTACTTTTCTTACTTTCTTATAAGCTTTTTGGGCTTTTTTGTAAAGCTTTAAAAATGTATCTAAGTCTTCTATCAACCTATTTCTTTTGTTCCAAGCACCTCTAAAACCCATTAGACTTTACCTCCGGCGTTTCTCTTAGATATAATAAATCTATCAGAATATCTCTTGCCTCTTTTGGTTTTATAGCCTTTGGTTTTCCAACCCCATGGAGATTCTGGATGTTTGCCTTTGGTTTTACCTTCACCGCCACCGTGAGGATGGTCCACTGGGTTCATAGCAGTACCACGAACGTTTGGCCTCATTCCCAACCATCTAGCTCTTCCAGCCTTACCGAGCTTAACAAGTTCATGCTCTGCCAACCCAACTACACCAATAGTAGCCATACATTTCTCGTTTACAAGCCTTACTTCTCCAGAAGGCAGGCGCACTTGAGCATATCCATCTATCTTACCTATCACCTGAGCCGATAATCCAGCAGCTCTTACTAGCTTGCCACCTCTACCTGGATTTAGCTCTATATTGTGTATAAAAGTACCAACAGGGATAAACTTCAAAGGCATAGCGTTTCCTGGTTTTATATCTGGTAGCTCCTTACCTTTTTGAGCGTCTTCGTAGCTTATAGAGACTACCGTATCTCCAACACTCAACTTATCAGGCCATATTATGTATCTTTTCTCTCCATCTTTATAGTGAAGCAGGGCTATACGAGCACTTCTAAAAGGGTCGTATTCTATAGAGTAAACTTTTGCAGGTACTAAACTCTTGTCTCTCTTAAAATCTATTAAACGATACCTAATCTTATTACCAGCACCTTTCCATCTAGATGTAATCTTACCTTGCTGCCTACTTCTACCCAAGGCTCTCTTATAATAAAATGTAAGAGCCTTTTCTGGTTCTCTTCTAGTAAGCTCGGCAAAATCGTAAAGTACAGCGTGTCTTTGGCCATTTGTAACAGGTTTTAGCTTTCTCACACCCATATATATAACCTCACAAACTCATCAAATCTATTTTTGAATTCTTATCAAGGGTAATTATTGCCTTCTTATAACCCCTGGTAGTACCAAATACCCTACCTTTTTTAGTAATAGTCCTTTTGATTCTTGGCCTTGCGTATAAAGTATTTACCGCTTTAACCTTCACACCAAAAAGCTTTTCCACAGCATGCTTTATCTCGTGTTTGTTGGCGTCTTTATGTACTTCAAATACATATTTGTTTAAATCTTCCATAAGCCTATTGGTTTTCTCGGTGATTATAGGGCGTATAATTACTTCTTCTGGCGCTCTCATAAGCTTACCCTCTCATAAATTTTTTCCAAAGAGCCTTTCTCTAAAACAAGAGCATCAGCCCATAAAATATCAAAAACATTAAGACCGGCAACAGGAATCACTTTTTTATCTGGTATATTCTTAAAGCTTTTAGAAACAACGTCATTTTGCTCGCTAGTTACAATGACAACCTTCTTGCTGTCTAGCCCTTTCTCTTTTAAAAAAGAAAAAGCTTCTTTTGTTTTCGGCTTTTCTAAAGAAGACAATAAAGAATCAACTACGTATATAGAGTTTGACTTAGCTTTTGTGCTAAGAGCCATCTTTAAAGCTAGCTTCCTATACTTTTTAGAAAGCTTATATTCGTAGCTTCTTGGTTTAGGACCGTGTACCACACCACCACCCACAAATATATTAGCAGACCTAGCCCCATGACGAGCGTTACCAGTGCCCTTTTGAGGTAGAATCTTCTTCTTGCTACAGTTTATCTCCGATCTTGTCTTGGTGGAGTGGGTCCCTTGTCTTCTTTTGGCCAATTGCCATCTTACTACATCCCATAAAATATGCTTCTTTGGCTCTACATTAAAAACGTCATCCCTTAATTCTACTCCATTCACCAGCATATCACACTTCCTGCCTTAATATATTAGATGGTATATAAGATAAACGACTTTGTTTTCTTTGGGCTTTTTTTCTAAAAGCAATATGACTTTTCTCTATATATACTATGCCATCCTTATGACCAGGCACAGAACCCTTGACAAGCACAATGCCCTTATCTTTCAAAACATCTACTACTAAAAGCGACTGTACCCTTATAGTATCGTTGCCGTGTCTCCCAGCCATCCTTTTGCTTTTCCAAACTCTACCAGGATCGGTACGATTACCCACAGAACCTACAGCCCTATGATATCTATGTCCATGAGATTTGGGAAAACCACCAAAATCCCATCTTTTCATTGTACCTGTGAAACCTCTACCTTTTGATCTCCCAACCACATCAACTAAATCCCCAGGGTTAAATACATCAACTCCAAGCTCCTGACCTAAAGTGAAATTTGATATATCGTCAACTCTAAATTCTTTCAAATATTTCAAAGGTGTTAAATTAGATTTCTTGAAATGACCCACCATAGGTTTTTTAAAACGGCTTTGCTTAACAGGTATGCTACCAACTTGAATAGCGTTATATCCATCTCTATCAACGGTTTTTATTTGCACAACATAGTTTGGCTCTACCTTGATAGCGGTTACCGTTATGGCAGTCCCATCATTTAAAAATACTCTCATCATTCCTAATTTTTTACCTATAAGTCCTATCATAGCTTAACCTCTCATTTTTACTTCTATATCAACACCAGCGGGAAGACTAATCTCCATGAGAGACTCTATCGTTTGAGGAGTGATTTTTACTATATCAAGCATCCTTTTGAATTCTCTGATCTCAAAGTGTTCTCTAGACTGGTCAAACTTATGAGGTGAACGAAGCACCGCCCAACGCCTCCTAGATGTTGGAAGAGGAATAGGTCCTTTTACAGAACTACCGGTCCTTTTTACAGTTTCCACAATTTGCTTTACAGACTGATCCAACAGCTTATGATCGTAAGATTTAAGCTTTATGCGTATTTTATCCTGCTCCATACTACATTCCTCACTCTATAATTTTGGTGACAACACCAGCACCTACTGTTCTACCACCTTCTCTTATTGCGAATCTAAGACCTTCTTCCATAGCCACTGGGTGTATCAGTTCTACTTCAAGCTCTACGTTATCACCAGGCATTACCATTTCTTGACCTTCTGGAAGCTTTACCACTGTACCTGTTACGTCAGCAGTTCTTATATAGAATTGAGGTCTGTAGTTTAGGAAGAATGGTGTGTGTCTACCACCTTCTTCTTTTGATAGTACGTATACTTGAGCTTTAAATCTCTTGTGTGGGGTTATAGAACCTGGTTTTGCTAAGACTTGACCTCTTTCTACTTGGTCTTTACCTACACCTCTTAATAGCACACCTACGTTGTCACCTGGTAGTGCTTCATCTAATATTTTTCTAAACATTTCTACAGATGTAGCTGTGGTTTTGATAGATTCTTCTCTTAGACCTACTATCTCTACTTCTTCACCGGGTTTTAGCACACCTCTTTCTACCCTACCTGTGACCACAGTACCTCTACCTGATATGGTAAAGACGTCTTCTATAGGCATCAAGAACGGTTTATCTGTTTCTCTTTGAGGAGATGGTATGTATTCATCAAGAGCTTTCATGAGGTCTACTATTGCGTTGCACCATTTGTCTGGTTTGCCTTTGTCTAGTTCTTCCAAAGCTCCTAAAGCAGAACCTCTTATGATTGGCACGTCGTCACCTGGGAATTCATACTTGTTTAGAAGGTCTCTTACTTCTAACTCTACCAAGTCTAAAAGTTCTGGGTCATCTACCATATCGCATTTGTTCATGAACACCACTATGTAAGGGACGTTAACTTGTCTTGCTAGTAGTACGTGTTCTCTAGTTTGTGGCATTGGACCATCTGCTGCTGATACCACAAGTATTGCACCGTCCATTTGAGCGGCACCTGTAATCATGTTCTTTATGTAGTCTGCGTGCCCAGGACAGTCAACGTGAGCGTAGTGTCTTTTTGGAGTTTCGTATTCTACGTGAGTTATATTGATGGTGATACCTCTTTCTTTTTCTTCTGGTGCTTTGTCTATTTCCTCATAGCGATAGCATTTTGCCTTACCGCCTGGTAATACGCCAGCACCCAACACACATGTAATAGCAGAGGTCAAGGTAGATTTACCATGGTCAACGTGACCTATGGTACCTACGTTGATGTGCTCTTTCTCTCTAACAAACTTTTCCTTTGCCATAAAACACTCCTTTTACTGATTTACTGATCTTTCACCAATTACTTTCTCTGTAATGCTTTGAGGGGCTTCACTGTAATGGGAGAACTTCATTATAAACGTACCACGACCTTGGGTTAAGCTCCTTAAATTTGTAGCATAACCAAACATCTCAGAAAGTGGTACGTGAGCTTTTATAGAAGTAATAATACCTTTGTTTTCCATACCCATAATCTTACCGCGTCTTGAATTTAAATCACCTATGACATCTCCAACATAGTCATCTGGTGTTTCAACTTCCACTTCCATTATAGGTTCTAAAAGCACAACTCCAGCTTTTTTGGCGGCTTCTTTAAAAGCCATAGAACCAGCTATTTTGAAGGCTATTTCTGATGAGTCTACTTCGTGATAAGAACCGTCAAATAATTTTACCTTAACATCCACAACTGGATAGCCCGCTAAAACGCCGTTTTCCATAGCTTCTTTGATACCTTCCTCTACCGGTGGTATAAATTCTTTAGGTATAACACCGCCAACTATAGCATTTTCAAACACAAAACCACTGCCTCTTTCCAAAGGCTCTACCTCTATAACAACGTGACCATACTGACCTCTACCACCGGTTTGCCTTATGAATTTACCCTCAGCTACCGCCTTACCCTTTAGAGCTTCTTTATAAGCAACCTGCGGTTTACCTACATTTACTTCTATGTTGTACTCTCTTTTCATTCTATCAACCATTATCTCTAAGTGAAGCTCACCCATACCGTGTATAAGAGTTTGACCGGTTTCTTGGTCCATAGAAGCTTTAAATGTAGGGTCTTCCTTCATAAATTTATTTAAAACTTGAGATAACTTTTCTTGGTCTTTTTTAGTCTTTGGCTCTATGGCCATAGATATAACAGGTTCTGGAAATTCAAGCTTCTCTAGGATTATTGGATTTTTTTCATCACATATGGTATCTCCAGTAGCAGCATCAACACCTACAGCCGCAGCTATTTCACCAGCAGCCACTTCGTTTATATCTTCTCTGGTATTAGCGTGCATTAAGAGTAATCTACCTATACGTTCCTTCTTATCTTTTGTAGAGTTCAATACGTAAGAACCAGCTTGCACTTTACCAGAGAAAACTCTAAAATAGCTAAGCTGACCTGCGTAAGGATCTGATACAACCTTAAATATATAAGCACAGAAAGGTTGATCATCTTGGGGCAATCTGGTTTCTTCTTGGTTTGTTTTTGGATTTATGCCAACTACCGGAGGCACATCTAAAGGAGAAGGAAGGTAGTCTATAACGGCATCAAGAAGCGGCTGAACGCCTTTGTTCTTAAATGATGAGCCACACAATATTGGCACTAGCTGCTTGTTTATAGTAGCTTTTCTAAGGGCTTTTTTTAATTCATCTATGGTTAGTTCTTGACCTTCTAAATACTTTTCCATCAGAGTGTCATCGGTTTCTGCTATGGCTTCCACCATTTTTTCACGCCATTCTTGGGCTTTCGCTTTATACTCTTCTGGTATTTCTCTTATTTCATATTTTGCTCCAAGTGTTTCTTCTAGCCATATTATGGCATTCATATTCATAAGGTCTACAACACCAACGAAGTTATCCTCAGTGCCTATTGGAATTTGGATAGCCACTGGTTTTATAGTAAGCTTTTTAACTATCTCATCGTAAACCCTATAAAAATCTGCACCCAATCTATCTAATTTGTTTATAAAAGCTATACGAGCTACGTTAAATTTATCTGCCCATCTCCAGTTTGCCTCAGATTGTGGCTGGACACCTTCAACTGCGGAAAATATAAATATAATACCGTCTAAGACACGCATCGATCTAACTACTTCTACGGAAAAATCAACGTGCCCAGGTGTGTCTATGATATTTATTTGCTTTCCTTTCCAATAACAAGCAGTTGTAGCTGCTGTAATGGTGATACCTCTTTCTTTTTCTTGAGGCATCCAGTCCATAGTAGCAGCGCCCTCATGGACTTCCCCTATCTTGTAAGTTTTACCCGTATAGTACAATATACGCTCTGTGGTGGTTGTCTTACCAGCGTCTATGTGAGCTACTATACCTATATTTCTTAAGTCTTCTATTGGAACTGTTCTTGGCATAACCTATACTCCCCTTACCATTTAAAGTGAGCAAAAACTTTGTTGGCTTCCGCCATTCTATGGGTATCTTCTTTTTTCTTAACAGCTGCACCTTTGTTGTCTATGGCATCCATCAATTCGGCAGCTAACCTCTCTTCCATGTTATAAGAGCCTCTATGTCTAGAGCGCTCTCTTGCAGCTTCTACCAACCACTTTATACCCAAAGATTCTCTCCTATGCTCTTCCACTTCTACAGGAACTTGATAGGTAGCACCACCCACACGACGAGGACGCACTTCCCATACGGGTTTGACATTCTCAAGAGCCTTTTCTAGGACCTCTACAGGAGAGATGTTTAGCTTTTGAGCCACCGTTTCTAATGCAGTATAAACTATGTGCTCAGCTACACTCTTCTTTCCATCTTTCATAACTTTGTTTATAAGCTTATGAACTATTACGCTGTTGTATTTAGCATCTGGCAGTATCTCTCTTCTGGGCACTCTTCCTTTCCTAGGCATTACTTCTTACCCCCTTTCGTAGTTTGAGTAGCGCCAGCTTTAGGTCTTTTTGCACCGTATTTAGACCTCGACTGTCTTCTATTGGCAACACCAGCGGCATCTAGAGCTCCACGTATAATTTTGTATCTTACACCTGGCAAGTCCTTTACCCTACCACCTCTAACAAGCACTATAGAGTGCTCTTGTAAGTTATGCCCTTCACCAGGGATATAGCAAGTGACCTCTATACCATTCGACAACCTTACCCTGGCAACTTTTCTCAAAGCGGAGTTTGGCTTCTTTGGTGTAACCGTATAAACACGAACACAAACTCCTCTTTTCTGAGGATTGCCTTGCAAGGCAGGAGCCTTGCTTTTTTTCTTTATCTTCTCGCGACCTTCTCTTATAAGCTGGTTCACTGTAGGCATAAGTTGGTTTCTCCTCCTAAACAATAAACTAGTATTCTACCATAAAAGCCAAAAAAAAGCAAGCGTTTTATACTTGCTTTTTAGATTCCACTGCATGCTCTAAAATCTCTATCTTAACGCTCTTATATTCTTCCAAACCTGTACCGGCTGGTATAAGGTTGCCTATTATAACATTTTCTTTGATTCCAGTCAAATCATCTACCTTTCCTTCACTAGCGGCTTCTGTAAGCACTCTGGTAGTTTCTTGGAAAGATGCCGCAGATATCCAGCTTTTAGTAGATAAAGCAGCTTTTGTAATACCCACCAATACCGGTTCAGCTTTTGGTATCTTGCCACCTTCTCTTCTTATATTCTCTACCTCTTTGTTGAACTCAGTCACATCAACCTCTTCATTTACAACAAACCTACTATCTCCCGGATCTACCACTATCCTCTTTCTCAACATTTGTCGTATGATTATTTGAATGTGCTTATCGTTTATATCAACACCTTGAAGCTTGTAAACCATCTGAATTTCTTTCAATAGAAACTTTTGAAGCTCGTCTATACCTTTTATCTTGAGTATCTCCTCTAAAAGAGGTGTACCATCTGTTAACTGGTCTCCCACTTTCACGTAGTCGCCATCTTTTACTTGCAAGAATTTACCCTTCGGTACCGAATAAACCTTTTCTTGACCAGTTTGTTTATTGTAAACCACTATCTTGCTACCTTTAGCTCTTACTATCGCTTTACCACTGACATCGCTTACTATAGTATCCGTTATCTTTGTACCCTCTTTTACCTCTTGACCATGTTTAACAAGGATAAACTCGTTTTTAATATCGTATTTTTTGGTACCTTTAGGGGATATAATCATAACCTCATCGGCATCTTCGTATATTTTTACAATACCTTCAATTTCAGATATAATAGCTGGGTTCTTTGGTTTTCTTGCTTCGAAAAGCTCTTCAACTCTAGGAAGACCACCTACTATGTCTCTCACCTTGGTAGTTTCCTTAGGAATACGAGCTATAACATCACCAGGATGCACTGTAAAGTTCTCCAGATAATAGTAATTATGCTGGACATCGTTTTTCTCGGCTTCAGAACAAGCTAAACATTTATCCCATACAGTTTTCAGCTTTTCAAAAGGTATATTTAATATAGAGTTAACCGGCAAATCATAAGTATATTCGTTGCCATCTTCCGATTTGATGATAATTCTTGGAGAATGAAGCTGCGCATCTTTTGCTCTCAAGAAAGAAACCACTATAGCCGTTTTCCCAGTAAGAGTATCTCTTTCCTCTTTTACAGTTACATCTACTATGATATCTTTAAGCACCAACTCACCGCTAGATTCCGCTATTATGTATGTATTAAACGGATCCCATTTTGCTACTATATCTCCTTGCTTTACTTTATCACCATCCTTAAACAAAATTTCAGCTGCATATGGGACAGTGTGTCTTTCTATGGTCCTTCCGTTTTGGTCAAGCACAAATATTATACCTTCTTGGGATATATTTACAAACTTTCCACTTCTATTTTTCAAAAGCTTCAAACCTTGGAATTTGAGGGTACCTTCGTTTTCTATCACAAGCTCACTTTGAACCTTTTGAGCCGTAGCAGCACCACCTATGTGGAATGTTCTCATCGTAAGCTGAGTACCAGGCTCACCTATGGATTGAGCTGCTATTATACCAACTGCCTCACCGGGCGATACCAATTTTCTTTGGGACAAATCCCATCCATAGCACATAGAGCATATTCCGGTTTCCGATTCACAAGTAAGCACGGACCTAGCTTTTACCTGCACTATACCAGACTGCTGTATTTTGCTAGCAAGCTCTTCATCCACCACCTCGTTTGCCTTGGCTATTAACTCTTTGCTATTTGGGTCGTATATATCTTCTGCCAATACCCTACCTACTAGTCTTTCTTTCAAAGATATTCTTTCTTCTCCATTTTCCACAATAGCTTCTATAAGTTCGTATCGTTTTGTACCACAATCGTGCTCCGTAATGACTACATCTTGAGCTACGTCTACCAATCTTCTAGTAAGATATCCAGCAAACGATGTTTTAAGAGCCGTATCAGCAAGACCTTTTCTAGCTCCGTATGTAGATATAAAATATTCCAAAACAGATAAGCCTTCTCTAAAGTTTGAAGTAATAGGGGTTTCTATAAACTCTCCAGAGTGCTTCGCCATCAACCCTCTCATACCAGCCAACTGTCTTAGCTGATCTTTGTTACCACGAGCTCCGGAGTTAGCCATCATATAAATAGGATTGAAGAGTCCAGGTAATTTTTTGTTGTTTTCTATCTGCTCTGATTTTTCTATCTCAGAGAACATTGCCTTTGTGACGTCTTCAGTGGTTTGAGACCATATATCGATGGTTTTGTTGTACCTTTCCTTGTTTGTAATAATGCCCTTACGATACTGGTCCAAGACTTCATCCATTTGATGAAACGCCTTATCTACCAAGCGTTTTTTAGCTTTTGGTATCTTCATATCTTCAACGCCTATGGAAATACCGGCTCTAGTAGCCATTTCAAAACCAAATTCTTTTAGCTTATCCAATGTCTGAGCGGTGATTTCTGGACCATAGGCTTTATAAATATCGGCTATAAGTCTAGATATGCTCTTCTTATCCAGTACTTCGTTCACAAACCTAAAGCCTTTAGGAAGAGCCTCATTTATCAACAGTCTTCCTACGCTTGTTTCTACAAACGAGTTGCCAAGTTTTACCTTTATGATTGCATGAATATCTATTTTTTTATTCTCAAAAGCCAAAAACGCCTCTTCTTTTGAGAAGAATATCTTACCTTCGCCTTTTGCACCGTTTACATAATTTGAAGCATAAAATAAACCCAACACCATATCTTGAGATGGTAGCATTATAGGTCTACCGTTGGCGGGTGAAAGTATGTTTTGAGTAGACAACATTAATATGTAAGACTCTAGCTGAGCTTCTATACCAAGGGGCACATGCACAGCCATTTGGTCTCCGTCAAAGTCAGCGTTGAAAGGAGGACATACCAGAGGATGAAGTTGAATGGCTTTACCTTCCACCAACACCGGCTCAAAAGCCTGTATAGACATTCTATGAAGCGTCGGGGCTCTATTTAGAAGTACGGGATGTTGTTTTACCACTTCTTCCAGACATTCCCAAACTTCTGGTTGCTTTTGCTCAACCATCTTCCTTGCATTCTTTATAGAAGTAGCATAACCTTTTTCTTCAAGCCTTCTATACACAAAAGGTTTGAAAAGCTCTAAAGCCATTATCTTTGGCAGGCCACACTGATGCATCTTCAAAGAAGGACCCACCACTATAACAGAACGCCCAGAATAATCAACCCTTTTACCAAGAAGGTTTTGCCTAAATCTACCTTGCTTTCCTTTTAGATAGTCTGATAAGCTTTTAAGAGGTCTATTGTGCTGGCTTACCACCTTACCCCTTTTACCATTATCTATAAGAACATCTACAGACTCTTGTAGCATGCGTTTTTCGTTTCTTACTATGATATCAGGGGCATCTAAATCTATAAGTCTTTTTAATCTATTGTTTCTATTTATAAGCCTTCTATACAAGTCGTTTAAGTCAGAGGTAGCAAACTTACCACCATCAAGGGCCACTAACGGTCTTAACTCAGGTGGTATAACCGGCAAAACGGTAAGTATCATCCACTCTGGTCTATTGGAAGATTTTAGAAAACCTTCTATAAGTTTTAAGGTTTTTACTAAAGTCTTTACTCTGTTGTCAGAAAAATCTTTTAGGACAACGTTTCTTAAATCTTCTTGGATCTTGTCAAAAACAGGAACGTTTTGGTTTTGCTCTCTTACATATTCAAATCTATACTTAATGGCATCTTTAGATGTATACCAATCTTCACCCAAATCCTCGTTTGATATCTCACCGGTTTTTATGTTTAGGTATATGCTTTCACTGATGATACCATGAAGGACATCCTCTAAAGACATCTGAACGCCTTTTAAAGACGTTGATATACCTATGCTGTAAAGCTTTACCCTCTCTGCTAAAAACATTATAAGCTTTTCATACAATTTTTTATGTTCGGCTTCCATCTTAGGGCCTAAATCTTCAAAACCGAAGGTGTAAGGTTTCAATATCTTTTTTAGCTTCCAAGCAAACGTCTCTAAATCAAGTATGGACAAAACATGTCTTACAAACTCTGCACCCATCCCACTTTCATATCTGTTGTCCACGCTGTAAGCAAATTCTTTTTCATACTGCTCTTCTGTGACAACGTGCAACTTCACATGGTAAGTAATACCATCTTTTACAACGGGTATTGTGCTTTCAGAATTAGAGAATGTAGCCTCCATATCTGGGGTTGGATATTCTACAACTAGGTATGATTCAAAATATATCACTCTTTCTATATCTCTGGCAGATAATCCAAGCAAAGTACCTATCTTTGAAGGAGAAGATTTTAAAAACCATATATGAGAACAAGGGGTAGCCAGCGTTATATGTCCAAAACGTTCTCTTCTAACGTACGACTTTGTTACTTCCACGCCACATCTATCACAAATGGTACCTTCAAATCTTTTTCCTTTGTATTTACCACACAAACACTCGTAGTCTTTTATGGGTCCAAATATCTTTGCACAAAAAAGGCCTTCTTTTTCCGGCTTGAGAGTTCTATAGTTGAGGGTTTCTGGACGCTTTACTTCCCCATGGCTCCAGCTAAGTATTTGCTCTGGTGAAGCAAGCAGCAATCTTATTTTATTAAAAGGCAACAAACCTCTTTTCATCAACGTTCCTCCTCTTTCTTATCCAAATCAACACTATCGCAGCTCTTTGATTCACCGTTTTCACACATCACATTTAGCCCTAAAGATTTCAGCTCTCTAACAAGCACCTTGAAAGATTCCGGTATACCCGGTGAATAAAAGTATTTGCCTTTTACTATAGATTCATATACTCTATTTCTACCCTCTATATCGTCTGACTTGACAGTAAGCATCTCCTGCAAAGTATAAGCTGCACCGTGAGCCTCCAAGGCCCATACTTCCATTTCCCCTAAACGTTGACCACCAAATTGAGCTCTACCTCCCAAAGGTTGTTGAGTGACCAACGAATAAGGACCTGTGGAACGAGCGTGTATCTTGTCTTCCACCATATGTATAAGTTTAAGCATGTGCATATAGCCGGTAGTAACTCTAAAATCAAAAGGTTCTCCGGTCCTACCGTCGTACAATACAAACTTACCATCTTCCGGCAAGTCGGCTTCTTTAAGAAGAGCTTTCAAATCTTCCTCATCACAGCCTTCAAAAGCCGGTGTAGCCATCGGTATACCATTTTGCGCTATAAAGCTTACGACGTTTCTAAACTCCTCGTCGGATAAGCTTTTTAGCATATTTTTTATAAAGTTTTTGTTTTCACCGCTTTTATCACCTATAGCATAAATATTGGCTATATACTCTGTAATCTCTGATCTATCAAAATACTCGTCTATCATCTCCTGAATCTTTTTACCTATATATTTGGATGCCATACCTAAGTGGGTTTCTAATATCTGTCCTACGTTCATACGAGATGGCACACCGAGAGGGTTTAAGACTACATCTACAGGAGTACCGTCTGGTAAGAATGGCATATCTTCTACTGGTAGAACTACCGATATAACGCCTTTGTTACCGTGTCTTCCAGCCATCTTGTCCCCTACCCTTATCTTACGCTTTTGAGCTATATATACCTTAACCATAGTGATTACACCGCTTGGCAAATCACTTTGTTTTCCTACGTTTTCTATCCTTTCCTCGTAGATCTTATCTATAACCTTACGTTGAGCTTGGGCTTTATCTCTTATCTCTTCTATTTTCTTTATAAGCTTTTTATCTGAGAAAAAGTTTTCTGGTTTGGTAACGATAAAATTCGCTATACTTTCGAAAAGAGCCTCATCTATTACGGTACCTTCTTCGTATGTTTTCTTAGCAAGCTTTATAGGTTTGCTTATCACTTTACCAAGCACTAAATCCCTTACTATTTCATTTCGCTTTTCAGTAACGAGGTTTCTCATAAACTCTTGCTCTTTTCTTATGCGATTCTTTTCCTCTTGCTCAACATGATCAATGAGAGGGCTTTTCTTGGTATCGCTAAGCTTTCTCGTAAATACTTGCACATCAACCACTACACCTTCTATGCCAGGAGGACATCTCAAAGAAGAATCCTTTACATCCCTTGATTTTTCGCCAAAGATAGCTTGCAAAAGCTTTTGTTCTGGCGTTAGCTGTGTCTCACCTATAGGGGTTACCTTACCAACCAGTATATCGCCCGGTTTTACGTAAGTACCAATCCTAACTATGCCGTATTCATCTAGATTTGACAAAGCTTTTTCTGGAACACCAGGTATCTGTCTCGTAATTTCTTCATCACCTATCTTTGTTTCTCTTGCCTCTGCCTTAAGCTCTTCTATATGAACAGAGGTAAGCACATCTTCTTTTACAAGCCTTTCAGATATTACAATAGCGTCCTCAAAATTATAACCACGCCATGGCATAAAACAAACAAGTAAATCCTTGCCAAGAGCTAACTCACCCATAAAAGTAGACTGACCATCAGCTATGCAGTCTCCCTTATTTACCTTTTGCCCCTTGTATACGATAGGTCTTTGATTTACAGAAGTATTTTGGTTTGTTTTTACAAATTTTAAAAGCTTATAAACGTCAATACCCATATCAAGAGGGTCTTTCTCATCTATTTCGTTAGGGTTTACCCTTATTACTATACGGTTGGAATCAACCTCTTCCACTACCCCGCCTCTTTTTGCAAGCACCACAGACCCGCTATCTACAGCTACTTTAGATTCCATACCAGTACCTATTAAAGGAGCTTGAGTAAAGATAAGAGGTACCGCTTGTCTTTGCATATTAGAACCCATCAAAGCTCTGTTAGCATCATCGTGCTCTAAGAACGGAATCAAAGAAGCAGATACCGATATTATCTGCCTTGGAGAAACATCTATATAGTTTACGTCCTGAGGTTTTACAATCTGGATATCGTTTTTGTATCTTGCTATTACCCTATCACCTAAAATTTTACCTTTCTGGTCCGTGGGTGTACTTTGAGCTATAACAAAGTTTTCTTCTTCATAAGCCGCTAAAAACTCTATCTCATTTGTAACAACGCCGTTCACCACCTTTCTATAAGGCGTTACCAAGAAGCCATATTCGTTTGTTTGAGCGTAGGTAGTCATAGACGTCACAAGACCTATGTTTTGGCCTTCCGGTGTTTCTATAGGACAAAGCCTACCGTAATGAGATGGATGGACGTCTCTTATTTCAAACTTTGCACTTTCTCTGGTAAGCCCTCCTGGTCCTAAGGCTGACAATCTTCTTCTGTGTGTCAAAGAAGACAAAGGATTTGTGTTATCAAGGTATTGAGAAAGTTGACCACCCTTAAGAAATTCGAACATAGAAGAAACAAGGTATCTTGAGTTTACCAAATCTTGAGCTTTTATGGTGGGATCTTCGGGATTTATGGTAGCTACCTTATCTCTAAAAGCCTTAAGCATCCTGGCTATACCTATACGCGCCTGATTTTCTAAAAGCTCTCCAACAGGTCTAACCCTCCTGTTTCCTAAATGAGCTATATCATCTTTTTTCTCTTTACCAAATCTTACCTTCAAAAGATACTTTATGGCGTTTACCAAATCTTTGTGGTTTAAAAACCTCGATTCTAAACCTATGTAATCCCTCACTTCCACAGTTTTATGGCTTTTAAGAATATCTTCCAAGATATCTTTAGTTAACAACGTACCTTCCTTATATTTATCATAATCTTTAGCTAACTCTAGAACAGGGAATTCGTTGAAAAGCTCAACATCTTCTATGCTTAAAGATTTTTTATGCAAATAAATTTTAGCGTTTATTTTCACTCTACCAACTTTAGACAAATCAAATCTTGCTATATCCTGAAAGTAAGATTCAAAGTAAGCTCTAGAGCGTTGTATAATATCAGCCATTTCCTGCACAAGGCCTTCCATAGACCTTAGCTTTACATATATATCTCTTAGCCCTATATCTCTCAGTGTAAACTGTGAGTTTATCTTAACAATGCTTTTGCCGTGCTGGTCTTTGGCTTTAGTATCGGCAATTAGTGTTTCTAATATTATTTTCCCATAAAAGCTTTTAGTGGTTTTTTCGGATTGTACGGCGGTCAAAAGCTCTATCTTTATCCTCTCGTCTTTTAAAAGCCTATTCAATACATTTATATCTTCAATATGTCTTTCTTCTATAAACTCTTCTTCCCTTTCGGTACCTTCTATCTTTGCGGTGTATCTCAAAACAGCAAACATGTAATAAGACTCTAAATCTTCTGGTTTGTATACTTCACCGGTAGCTTTATCTACAAGCACATTATTTTTAACTTCAAAAGCTTTAACATCCTCATAAAACTGTGACAATATATCATAGGCAGTTTCAAGTCCAAAAGCTCTTAATATAGAAATAGCGCTTATACGCTTTTTATCTATGCGAGCTGTTACAACATCGGAGTTTGTAGAAAGCTCAAACTCTATACGAGAGCCTTTGTCTGGATGAATGCTTGCGGTAAATATAGTCCTTGAAACTGTGCCTTCTTTCTGTCTATCCTCTTTATCCGAATAAAATATACCTGGAGACCTTATAAGTTGGTTTACAACAACCCTCTCGCTACCGTTTATAACAAAAGTACCTATAGGCGTCATTAAAGGCATTTCACCAAAGTATATTTTTTTAGGGGTATCTACAAATTCTCCCGATTTTGTTTTTTTCTTAAGTCTAAGCATTATCCTCAAAGGAGCGCTATAGGTTAGTCCTTTTTCTTTGCATTCTTCCGGAGTATACTTTTCCTTGTAAGACAATATAGTACCACATTTTGGACATTCAGTGTTTGCACCTGCTAGAAAATCTACTTCAGGTTTGTAACCACACCTATTGCATTCCCAATTTCCTATTTCATAACCTATGTATTCTACGGATATATTTTTGTTTGTATCTTGGAATGGAAAAGACGTTCTTAAGATATACTCCAAACCTTGTTCTTTTCTCTCTGAAGGCTTTACATTAAACTGTATAAAATTTTCAAAGGATTCTTTGGGTACTTTTACCAAAAAAGGCAAATCTAAAAGCTCATTACGTCTACCAAAAAACTTCCTTGGTATAGCATGCTTTAATTTAAGCATAACTTCACCACCTTATTCAAATTTTTAAACAAAGCTATAAAAACAAAATACACCCCTCAAAAGGGGTGTTCCTTCCTCTTCCAACAAAATATTCTTGACTACCAAAGCTTTTATTTTACTTCTACTTTGGCACCAGCTTCTTCTAGCTTCTTCTTTATGTTCTCTGCTTCTTCTTTAGATACTCCTTGTTTAATTGGTTTTGGAGCGCCGTCTACCAAGTCTTTAGCTTCCTTCAAGCCAAGACCAGTTAACTCTCTAACAACCTTTATGACGTTTAGCTTGTTAGCACCAGCATCAGAGAGTATTACATCAAACTCAGTTTTCTCCTCTGCCGCCGGAGCTGCAGCCGCTCCTCCTGCCGCTGGGGCTGCCGCTACCATTGCAGCCGCAGACACGCCAAACTTCTCTTCGAGCTTTTTAACAAGCTCTGCAACTTCCAAAACTGTCATGCCGCTTATAGCGTCCACGATTTCATCAATTGTAAGTGTAGCCATCTTTACAAACCTCCAAATAAATTTTTAAGAGTTTTTAGTTTCTAATGCTTTCAAAGTAAGCACAAGCTTTTGTGGAACGGCCTTTAAAGCCATCATAAAGCCAATCAACGGTGATTGCAGCACACCCATGAGTTTAGATACAAGCACTTCCATACTTGGCAAGCTGGCCAAGGCTTCTACATCTTTTGGTGTAAGATACTTGTTGCCAAGCATACCAGCCTTTATGAATCTAAGAGGGTCATCTTTATCCAAAGTCTTACATGTATCAAAAACAATCTTAGCAGTCTTTGCAGGGTCTTTGTAAGAGAATATTACAGCTGTAGGTCCCACAAACACATCTCTGTGATCATGCATTATAGTGTTCTCAAAAGCCCTAAAAAATAGCGTAGTTCTACCAACCACCATTTCAGACCCTATGGCTTTTAGTTCTCTTCTCAAAGATGTAGCCACATCGGCTGGTAAACCGTTAAAGTTAAAAAATAGCACAAAGTTACTATCAGATAGCTTCTTCTTATATTCTTCTACGGTTTCTATCTTTTTCTGAAGCGTTTCTCTATTCATAACATCACCTCACTTAAGCCACTGCTTCTTGCAACTGCTTTAATGTAGTTGATACATCAAGCTCCACAGAGGGACTCATGGTCAAAGATATAGCTATATTTCTTACATACTGCCCTTTTGCTCCAGAAGGCTTAGCTCTTACAACAGCATCTATAGCTGCATAAGCATTTTTCACTATATCTTCTGGCTTGAAGCTTATTTTGCCTATAGGCATATGGATATTACCAGTCTTGTCTACTTTAAACTCAACTCTACCTTTTTTAGCTTCTTCTACTGCGGCTTTTACGTTTGGCGTAACGGTACCGGTCTTTGGGTTTGGCATAAGACCTCTAGGACCAAGCACCTTACCGAGCTTACCAACCTTTGGCATTATCTCTGGAGTAGCTATAACCACATCAAAATCTACCCATGATTCTTTTAATATTTTGTTTATCAAGTCTTCACCACCAGCGTAATCAGCACCGGCATTTTGCGCTTCTTTTATAGCGTCGCCTTCCGCTAAAACCAACACTTTTAATTCTCTACCTAATCCAGCCGGTAATACCAAAGACCCTCTAACCATCTGGTCAGCATACTTTGGATCTACACCAAGCTTCATAGCAAGCTCAACGGTTTCATCGAACTTGCGCTTAAGTATATCTTCCATCTTTTTTAGTATATCCACCGCTTCAGGCAACGTATAAGCTTTGCCAGGCATTACAAGCTTAGAAGCTTCTATATACTTTTTTCCTCTTCTCATAGCAATTACCCCTTATAGCCTTCTATATCTATACCCATGCTTCTAGCGGTGCCAGCTATGGTTCTCATCACCGCTTCAATATCCTGGGTATTCATGTCTTTAGCTTTTAGCTGAGCTATCTCTTTTAGCTGATTTACAGTTATCTTACCTACTTTTTGGCGTTTAGGGTCTGACGAGCCTTTTTGAACCTTAGCCGCCTTCTTCAGCAAGAAGGAAGTAGGCGGGGTTTTCATTATAAAGGTAAAACTTCTATCAGCGTAAATGCTTATCACCACAGGCACTATCGTACCTGGTTCCATATCCTTAGAAGCAGCGTTAAACTGCTTCACAAACTCCATTATGTTTATACCATGTTGACCTAAAGCTGGTCCAACTGGTGGGGCTGGTGTTGCTTGCCCTGCCGGAAGCATCAATTCAACTGTAGCTGTTAATTTCTTAGCCATATGCCGCTCCTCATATCTTTTCTACCTGTGAGAAATCAAGCTCCACAGGTGTTAATCTTCCAAATATACTAATAAGCACGTTCAACTTTTCTCTTTCCAGATTTACCTCTTCTATAGTACCGGTAAAACTCATAAAAGGTCCTTCTATAATCCTTACTTGCTCACCTTTTTCAAATATAGATTTTTTAGTCTTGAAGCCTTTTTGTGCATGGGCCAATATCTTTTTTACCTCTTCTTCCTTTAATGGAGCTATTTTACCGCCTACTAGCACAGGCTTATACACATGAGGTGCTTTCTCTATAGCTCTTAGAAGTCTATCATCCATATGAGCTTTTATAAGTATATAACCAGGAAACATCTTGTTATCCAAGATTATCTTGGCCTCTGTCTTATTTTCTTTACATGTGATTTTTTGACCTGGCTTTGATATTTCACCAGCCTTTATGCAATCACTATTACACTCTTCGCCATCTTCCGATGGGACTACTTTAACAGTACCTTCTTCTATTCTAAAAACCGTGACACATTTTTTACCTAAAACACTTATATCTCTGTGATTACCCCTCAAAGACAACCTATATTTTTCTTTACCTAAAGCTTTTATTACAACTTTCTCCTCTGCAGGCAACACAATGTCTTCTACCAAATCATTTATTTTATCTAACTCTATAACCTTCATCAGAGATTCTTTAGCGGTAGTTTCCTTACCAGCTTCTACCTGCAGAGCATACCAATGTTTATCGTTCATAAACTACCACCCCAAATACCAAATATAAAAGACAAAAGCTTCGTAAACGTTAAATCCACAATCCATAAATATATCCCAAAAAACAAAGAAAATATTATAACACTAACTGTAGCTCTTATGACGAGTTTTTTATCAGGCCAAGATACTTTCCTTAACTCTTGCCGTACTTCTTTCAAAAAATTTAAAATTTTATCCATCTAAAATCCCAAAACTCATCGTAAGAGCGGGGCACGGAGGAGTCGAACCCCCAACCGCGGAATTTGGAGTCCCGCGCTCTGCCAATTGAGCTAGTGCCCCTATTTTACCTCTCTATGAACTACGTGCTTGTTGCACCAAGGACAGTGCTTTCTTATCTCAACTCTCTGAGGATGCTTCTGTCTATTTTTGGTTATAGAATAGTTTCTTCTCTTGCATTCGGTACAAGCTAAGGTAATTATCTCTCTCATACTACATTCCTCACTCTATAATTTTGGTGACAACACCAGCACCTACTGTTCTACCACCTTCTCTTATTGCGAATCTAAGACCTTCTTCCATAGCCACTGGGTGTATCAGTTCTACTTCAAGCTCTACGTTATCACCAGGCATTACCATTTCTTGACCTTCTGGAAGCTTTACCACTGTACCTGTTACGTCAGCAGTTCTTATATAGAATTGAGGTCTGTAGTTTAGGAAGAATGGTGTGTGTCTACCACCTTCTTCTTTTGATAGTACGTATACTTGAGCTTTAAATCTCTTGTGTGGGGTTATAGAACCTGGTTTTGCTAAGACTTGACCTCTTTCTACTTGGTCTTTACCTACACCTCTTAATAGCACACCTACGTTGTCACCTGGTAGTGCTTCATCTAATATTTTTCTAAACATTTCTACAGATGTAGCTGTGGTTTTGATAGATTCTTCTCTTAGACCTACTATCTCTACTTCTTCACCGGGTTTTAGCACACCTCTTTCTACCCTACCTGTGACCACAGTACCTCTACCTGATATGGTAAAGACGTCTTCTATAGGCATCAAGAACGGTTTATCTGTTTCTCTTTGAGGAGATGGTATGTATTCATCAAGAGCTTTCATGAGGTCTACTATTGCGTTGCACCATTTGTCTGGTTTGCCTTTGTCTAGTTCTTCCAAAGCTCCTAAAGCAGAACCTCTTATGATTGGCACGTCGTCACCTGGGAATTCATACTTGTTTAGAAGGTCTCTTACTTCTAACTCTACCAAGTCTAAAAGTTCTGGGTCATCTACCATATCGCATTTGTTCATGAACACCACTATGTAAGGGACGTTAACTTGTCTTGCTAGTAGTACGTGTTCTCTAGTTTGTGGCATTGGACCATCTGCTGCTGATACCACAAGTATTGCACCGTCCATTTGAGCGGCACCTGTAATCATGTTCTTTATGTAGTCTGCGTGCCCAGGACAGTCAACGTGAGCGTAGTGTCTTTTTGGAGTTTCGTATTCTACGTGAGTTATATTGATGGTGATACCTCTTTCTTTTTCTTCTGGTGCTTTGTCTATTTCCTCATAGCGATAGCATTTTGCCTTACCGCCTGGTAATACGCCAGCACCCAACACACATGTAATAGCAGAGGTCAAGGTAGATTTACCATGGTCAACGTGACCTATGGTACCTACGTTGATGTGCTCTTTCTCTCTAACAAACTTTTCCTTTGCCATAAAACACTAAACCCCCAAATAAATTTTAAAAAGCCCTAGACCGGACTTGAACCGGCGACCTCACCCTTACCAAGGGTGTGCTCTACCGACTGAGCTACCAGGGCTAAAACAGTCAAAAGCGGATGACGGGGCTCGAACCCGCAGCCTGCTGCTTGGAAGGCAGCTGCTCTACCATTGAGCTACATCCGCTAAGTGGTGGAGAGAGCAGGATTCGAACCTGCGAAGGGCGAAGCCCGAGGGATTTACAGTCCCTTGCCGTTGGCCGCTTGGCTATCTCTCCTACCGTATTAAATACCATATTATAACACTTTTCAAAAAATATTGCAAGTTTTTTTAGCTTTTAAAAACGTAGTCTTTTATTATACCACACATTATGCTAAAATGTAAAGGAAAAGAGGTGGCAAGATGAGGATAAAACCTATTATAAACAGTTTTGATTTGCAAAAAAGAGTATTAGAGCTCTCGAAAGAAATAGAAAAAGACTACGAAGAGCTATATATAATAGGGCTTTTAAACGGGGCTTTTATGTTTGTTGGAGATTTGGCGAGGCACATGAATAAAAACGTTTATATAGATTTTATGAAAGTAAGCTCCTATACAGGAGATAAGTCTTCTCATTTTAACGTAGTATGCGATATAAATATAAACATAAAAGACAAAGATGTAATAATTGTAGACGACATATTAGATACCGGAAAGACTTTATCAAAAGTAAAAGAGATAATACTATCTAAAAATCCTAAAAGCTTAAAACTTTGCACGCTTCTTGACAAACCTTCTAGAAGGGAGGTAGATATAAGAGCAGATTACGTCGGTTTTGAAATAGAAGATAGGTTTGTGGTAGGATATGGACTTGATTACAACGGATTTGGTAGAAATCTAAACTTTATAGCCGAAATAGAATTATGATTGAAGCTGTCTTTAAAAATCTATGTCCAAACTGCGGTGGTGATATAACATCTCATAGGCTTTCAAAGGGCCTTCCCTGTGAAAAATGCCTAAAAGAAGAAAAAGAAGATATATGTAGTGTTTTAGCTCATGGATTTTTAAAAGAATACTGCGACATAGACAAAGAACTAAATCGCTGGGAGGAATATTTTTACAAGCACACAAACCTAAAACCTTGGGCTTTACAAAAAACATGGGCAAAAAGGGTTTTCTTAAAAGAATCTTTTTCTTTGATAGCTCCCACCGGCATTGGCAAATCTTCTTTTGGAATATCTTTAGCAGGTTTCTTATCAAAAGAAAACAAAAAATCTTACATACTTGTGCCCACAAAACTCTTACTCAAACAAACCTTTGATAGACTCATCTCTTTTGGGGTTAAAGAAGAAGAGATACTCGTGTTTGGTCTTGATGCTAAAAAAGACAAAAATCTTTTAAAAGAAAAAAATTACAAGATACTTCTTACCACAAACATGTTTTTATACAAAAACGAAGAGCTTATACCAAAAGATTTTGATTTTATATTTGTAGATGATATAGACTCTTTCTTAAAAACTGCAAAAAATATAGACAAGCTCCTATCTGTAATGGGGTTTGAAAAAAGTATAATAGAAAAGACCTTTGAGCTTTTAAGATTAAAATCTTATTTTAGGAAAAATCAAGAGAAGATAAACACACTTTCGGAAGAGATAAAGACCTATTTAAACGGAGAAAAGCCGAAAACCGTTTTGGTGCTCGCTTCTGCTACATCAAAACCAAAATCAAAAAGGGTGCTTGTTTTTAAAGAGCTTCTTGGCTTTGAACTATCAACTCCAACAATATACCTTAGAAACATAGAAGATACATTTGACGATTTTTCAGATAAAAATCTAATAAACTACGCAAAGCTCTTTGGTAAAGGTGGGCTTGTTTTTGTCTCTTCGGAAAAAGGAAAAGAAGGCATAAAACATGTTTTAAAGCTTTTAGAAGAAAACGGCATAAAAGCTCTCTCTTACGAAGAGTTGAACGAAGAGAACTTAAACAAATATATATCTGGATATATAGATGTATTGGTAGGTATAGCTTCTTACAGAAACCCTTTGGCAAGGGGGTTAGACCTTCCTCATATAGTAAGATACGCTATATTTTACGGAGTACCAAAGATAGAAATAACGTTGAGCTTAGACTCTAACATCAGTCACATTCTTATGGGTCTTTTGTCTATAAAAAATATCCTTTTAAACACACCCTATTATAAAAAAACTACAGACCTCATCGAAAAGCTTAAAAAATATCAATATGTAAAAGAAGAAAATCCTACCATTATAAGCCTAAAACAAGAAGCTCAAGAACTTTTTAATCAAAAAGATATAATAGATAAAATAAAAACATCAGAAGATATAACGCTAAAAAAAGAAGATAACAAGTATTACCTTTTTGTACCAGATTTAACAGGATACATACAAGCAAGCGGTAGGACATCAAGGCTATACGCCGGTGGAGTAAGCAAAGGTCTTTCTTTAGTGCTCATAGACGATAAGGCAAGTTTCAAAGCTTTGGAGAAAAAACTCTCTTGGTTTTCCGAAATCCAATTTAAACCCATAAAAGATATAGATATACAAAGCATATTAAAAGCCATAGACAAAGATAGAGAAATTTTAAGAGCTTTTGTAAAAAAAGAAAAAACCATAACCCAGAAAGACATATTAAAGCCAACCCTCATAATAGTAGAATCTCCCACAAAGGCAAAAACCATATCTTCTTTCTTTGGAAAACCAGCTAGAAGGTTTTTAAACGATACAAGCTTTATGGAGTTTTCCACCGAACAAAGCTACGCCATCATTACAGCTTCCATAGGACACATATTAGACCTTGTTAAAAACGAAGGTTTTGACGGCACTATTTTAAAAGATGATAAAGTTATACCAATATATGAACCTTTAGAAGGAAAAGACAATCTTATAAAAAGCTTAAGGCTTGGAAGCATAGAAGTAGAGAAAATTCTTATAGCCACTGACCCAGATACAGAAGGAGAAAAAATAGCTTGGGATTTAAAAGAGGTTTTATCGGCTTTTTGCAAAGATATAAAAAGGATGGAGTTTCACGAAGTCACAAAAAAAGCCATCACAAACGCTATAGAAAATCCAAGAGACATAAAAGAACCTCTTGTAAAAGCCCAAATTTTAAGAAGAGTATCCGATAGATGGATAGGATTTGAATACTCAAAGCTAATACAAAAGCACTTTGGTAAAAACTGGCTATCCGCCGGAAGAGTGCAAACTCCTGTACTTGGCTGGATTATAGAAAGATACAACCTTCACAAAGAAAAAATCTACAAAGTTTTCTTAAAAGCAGAAGATAAAAATAGCTTAGCAGATACCATGGCAAACTTATCTATAAGCTTTGACTTTGAAACAAAAGACCAAGCAACATCTTTTTATAAAAGCGCTAATAAGCTTACCATAAAAACTATAAACAAAGAAGAAAAGTATTTAGAACCATTACCACCATACACCACTGACACGCTTTTAAAAGATGCTTCTGATAAACTAAGATTTTCTTTGCAAGAGACTATGGACTTAGCTCAAGGGCTTTTTGAGATGGGCTTTATCACATATCACAGGACAGATTCTATACATGTATCAGAAGTTGGTGTATATATTGCAAGAACATTTTTAGAAGATAGATTTGGAAAAGAGTACTTTAGACCAAGGACTTGGTCAAAAGAAGGTACCCACGAATGCATAAGACCAACAAAGACTATCCCACCAGAAGACCTTGAAACCCTAGACGCATATCAAAACAGTTTTTCATCTAGCCTCACAAAGAAACACATAAAGCTTTACAAACTTATCTTTGATAGGTTTATGGCTTCTTTTATGAGGCCCGCAAAAGTTTTAGAGAAAAAAATAGTTTTAAGCGTAGAAAGTTTAGAAAAAGAGATAGAAATCATCGAAGAAATTTTAGAAAATGGATGGAATTTGATAACACCTTTAAAAACTACAAAACTACAAGATGGTATTTATGATATAAAAGAAAAAGATGTAAAGACATTTCCAAAAGCCCCTCTTTACACCCAAGGAGAACTCGTAAAAGAGATGAAAGAAAGAGGCATAGGAAGACCTTCCACATATGCAATCATAGTCTCTAAGCTTTTAGAAAGAAAATATGTAATAGAGAAAGAATCAAAGCTTATACCTACTAAGCTCGGCATAGAAGTATATAACTTCCTAAAACAAAGTAAAGAGCTTTCTTATTTGGTATCTGAAGAATTTACCAGAGAGTTAGAACACAAAATGGATATAATAAGCGAGAAGGAAGAAGAAGATTATAAAGAGGTACTAAAAATACTTTATAGTCATCTATTAAAAATTTCTTATAATCAATAGAGTATGGTAGATACAGAAAGAAACTTAAGATTTTTAAGATTTTTACAAAATGAAGGGCTCATAGATGATTCCATTGTTCAGGATTTAAAAAATAAAGATATAGATATAGTAAGTTATCTTGTAGAAACTAAAAAAATAACCGAGCAAGATCTCCTTAACGCATATTCAAAAATGTTTAGGCTTGTCGATAAAAACGGGACCATAGTAAATGTTGATAAAATAGATAAAAACCTTGTAAACTTGTTCCCTCATGATTTTATAGTAAAAAATAAAATAATACCTATTTCTATGTCCGATAATACCATAACAGTTGCCACATATTTACCATATATAGATGAAAATCAAATAAAGTACATTACCAAAAGACAAAATGTAATAATTTGGCATTCGACGCCATCAAAGATAAAAAGCGTGATAGATAGTATTATTCAAAGTTCTGGAACTATAGACTTAAGCACAGAAGAAGTATATATAGAAGTACAACAAGAATACGATATTAACATAGAAAAGTTAGCAGAACAATCAAACGAAAGTGCAATCGTAAAGTTGGCCGATTCCATACTTTATAGAGCTGTTAGAGATGGTGCTTCTGATATACATATAGAACCCCAGGAAAAAGAAATAGTTTTAAGATTTAGAATAGATGGAATGCTAAAAAAAATGGACATTTATCCAACAAATATAAAAGAAGCTCTTGTATCTAGGTTTAAAATACTAGCAAACCTCGATATATCAGAAAGAAGAAAACCCCAAGACGGAGTCATAAAAGTAAGGATATCAAACAAAAAGGTTCAGCTTAGAGTATCAACGCTTCCTACAATATTCGGTGAAAAAATAGTCATGAGGGTGCAATTCCCAGATGAGTTTTCGACTTTAAAATTGGAGCTTCTTGGTTTTGAAGAAGATGAAGTAGCCAAACTAAGGGAAACTTACAGCAAGCCCTATGGAATAATACTTGTAGTAGGACCTACCGGAAGCGGGAAAACCACCACCCTTTATTCTATACTTCAAGAGTTAAACAAAGAAGAAGTTAATATAGTTACAGCCGAAGACCCTGTGGAGATAAATATACCAGGTCTTAACCAGGTGCAAATAGATGAAAAAGCTGGAAGGACTTTTGAAGCAGTGTTACGATCGTTTCTAAGACAAGACCCAGATATAATGTTGATAGGCGAGATAAGAGATGCCATCACCGCCGAGATTGCTATAAAATCATCCCTCACTGGGCATTTGGTACTATCAACTCTACACGTCAACGACGCACCGAGCACAATAGCAAGGCTTATGGACATGGGTATAGAACCTTTTCTAATATCTTCTTCACTTCTTGCAATATCTGCTCAAAGGCTTGTTAGAAAGTTATGCCCGCACTGCAAAGTACCGTATGAACCCACAAAAGAAAAAAGAGAATACTATGGCATCACCGCTGATATAATATATAAAGCAAACAAACAAGGTTGCGAACATTGCAACCATTTGGGTTACAAAGGAAGAACCGTCATAGCAGAACTCATGTTTGTAGATAACGAAATAAGAGAAGCTATAAACCAAAGGAAAGCCACAAAAGAAATAAGGGAGCTGGCTGTTAAAAAGGGTATGAAGACGTTGTTTCAGTCTGGTATAATAAAAGTAAACAAAGGAATTACATCTTTAGAAGAGGTATTAAGAGTATCTATACAAGATTAGTATCTATACAAGATTAAGATAAGGAGGAGCTTATGCAGCTTGATATAGGAACGTTGACAGAAATACTTGTAAAAAATAAAGGAAGCGATATTCATATAGTAGCAGGCTCTAAACCTGCCATAAGAGTAGACGGCAAAATAAGATTTTTAGAAGAGTACGACATACTTACCCCTGAAGATACACAAACTTTGGCCTACGGCATCATGCTTGACAAATATAAAAAAGTATTTGAAGAAAAAAATGCAGTAGATTTTTCAATAGGTATTTATAGTTTAGGCAGATTTCGTGTAAATGTGTTTAGACAAAGAGACTCCGTAAGCATGGTTCTAAGATACTTATCTAGCGAGATAAAAGATATCACAAAATTAGGATTAGATGAGAAGGTGTTAGAACTTACAAAAAGAAGTATGGGGCTCGTGCTTGTGACAGGACCTACTGGTAGCGGTAAATCCACCACTTTGGCATCCATGATACAGTATATACTTGATAATGAGCCTGTGCATGTTATCACCGTAGAAGACCCTATAGAATATCTTTTTAAACATAGCAAAGGCATAGTAAATCAACGTGAATTAGGTCAAGATGTACCAAGCTTTTCTGATGCTTTAAGAAGCGCTTTAAGAGAAGACCCAGATGTAATACTAGTGGGAGAAATGAGGGATAGAGAAACTATAGAAATGGCTCTAAGGGCGGCAGAAACAGGACACTTGGTATTTGGAACGCTTCACACAAACACAGCCATATCCACTATAAATAGAATTGTAGATGTATTTAGCGCAGAGGAAAAAGATCAAATAAGAACGCAGCTTTCTATTTCCCTTCAAGGTATCATATCTCAAAGGCTTTTACCTAGAATAGGTGGTGGTAGAGTGTTGGCTTACGAGCTTTTAATACCAAATGCAGGCATAAGAAACTTGATAAAAGAAAACAAGCTACCACAAGCTTACGCTTTGATGCAATCAGGTCAAGCTCAAACTGGTATGCAAACCATGAATCAGCATTTGAAAAAACTATACGGTATGGGGCTTATAACCAAAGAAGATGCTCTAAAGTATAGCCCAGATCCAAAAGAACTTGCAAGGTTGATGGGCATAGCATATGAAGAACAATAAAGTCAAGTTCTTCTTTCTATGCTTTCTTCCAAAGATAGGTCATCTACATACTCTATCAGAGTACCAAACTGAATAGCGGTAGCTATGCGGGTAATTTTTACGTTATAGTGTTTTAGTATTTTCATAAGATAATTGGCAGTAGCCTCACCTTCTGGGTTTGGATTGGTAGCTATTATCACTTCTTTTGGGTTGTGTTTTTTTATTCTTTCTTTTAAAAGCTCTATACTCAAATCTTCTGGTGCTATACCTTCTAACGGGCTTATACGACCGCCCAAAATATGATATACGCCTTTAAATCGCTCGAGTTTTTCTATCTTATATGCATCCTGAGATTCTTCTACTACAGCTATATATTTTTTGCTTCTTTTTGGATTTGAACATATAGCACAAACCTCTTGGTCTGTAAGTATATTGCACTCTTTGCATTGTCTTATGGAAAAAAGACCCTCTAAGCTTTTTACTATACTCTCTTTTTTTATTTCATCTAACTTTAAAAAGCCGTATACAAACCTTGAGGCGTTTTTCTCACCATACCCAGGTATATACTTTATATCTTCTAAAGCCTTTAGAAGTTTTCTTGGTATAAAATCCTCAAAGGCCAAAAGGAAGACTCCCTAAGAATCTATCTTTCATGGCTTTTGTAAGATTTTCTTTCACCATATCTTGATATTCTTCTATGAGACTTTTTAAATCGTCTTTAAATTCTGCTATAGGTTTTAAAGACACATCTTCTGATATACTAAAATCCTTTATATTGCCAAGACCATCAAACTTTATGGTAATACCTGCTCGCTCTATCATATGCTCTTTGGAAGCAAGTTCGGCTTTTAATTTTTCATACTCTAACTCCAAGCTCTTAAGCTGCTTCATCATGCTTATTATATCCATAGCTAAAGATTATATCACAAAAATTTATAAAATTTGCACAATGCTTTATTATAATAATTTTTAAGGAGGTTTTTATGGAAAAATTTAGTTTCTGGGCTTTTGTGATAGCACCTATATTTATACCTATAGTATTTGGATTTATATACGTATTTACAAAGATGGAATGATATACATAAAGGTTCTAATAGGCATATTGTTAATAATGTTTTTACTGGGAGGATTTTTTATATTTAGTCTATATAAAGAGGAAAAATAATACAACGTATCTAATCTTGTTTTGTAATATAATATAACAGTATGCAAACGTTTTATAAAATAAAAAGATTTATAGCAAAGTCTATAACCCATAAGCTTGTATTTAGGCTACTTGCACTTATGATATCAACCGTCATTATAATGGAAGGTATATTCGCCATATCCTTCAGAGAACAGGGCATAAGATATGCATTGTCAAAAGCCAATACCGTAGCTGGTATTGTAAGAGATGGGTTGACGTCTTTGATGGTGATGGGTGTTATAAAAGATAGAGAATCCTACATCAAAAGGTTAGAACGAGTAAAAGGCATAACAAACATACATATAGTAAGAGGAGAAGCAGTAGACAAACAGTTTGGCCCAGGACTTCCAACGGAGCAACCCATAGACAACTTAGAAAAACTTGTGCTTTTAACAGGAAAGCCCATTTACAAAATATACGAAAGTCAATCAAAGGTCTTGGTTAGAGATATAATCCCATACAAAGCTTCAAACAAAGGTGTAGTAAACTGTCTGCAGTGTCATGAAGTTCAAAACGGTCAAGTACTAGGGGCTATAGATATAACACTGGATGTCACAGACATAAGATACAAAGCGTTTTTAGTGATGCTAACAACATTGTTGATATTCGTTGGCCTTTTTGGAGCTATATCTTATTCTATTTTCAGATTCTCAAAACCTTACATAGATATGTTTAATAAGCTCATAAAAAGCTTCGGACTATTACAAGAAGGTAGATTTGAAGAAGCTAAGATAAAGGATGCTAGTATATCAGAGAACAATGAACTAATAGACGAAGCTGGTAAGGTAGTAATATTTTTCAATAAAATGGTGGAGATACTGCACAGCGCTTTAAACAGCATACACCAAAAAGCTTTTATGCTCATAGGCTACGACGTCATAAATTCTGGCAACACCATAAAAGATACTGATAAAATAGTGACAGAGCTAGCAAACATATACAAATTCAAAAAGACTATAGAAAAAGACAGTTCTAAAGAAGATATATATGAAAGATTACGTTTAATACTAGAAAACTATATGGCATTAGATAAATTTAGCTTATACGAAGTAAACTACGATAAAATGAAGCTTATATTTGCAAATGGTGCAGAAAATTTATGGTGTAAAGAAGATATCCTAAAGGACAACAACTGTTGCAGAGCCTATAGGACTGGTGCAGACGTCGATAGCGATGAGTTTCCAAATGTATGCAAGTGTTTTATAAAAGAATACGATGAATTTCAAAAGCAAGAAAACGATTTAGAATATTACTGTATCCCCATATATTTAAATGGGCACGTACACAACGTATTACAGATCGTATACGAACACTACATGAAAGATTTTGTACATATGATAATACCTTATATAAAAGGATACATAGACGAAGCTATACCTGTTATGGAATCTAAGCTTTTAATGGAAAAGTTAAAAGAACAATCTATAAAAGACCAACTAACAGGCTTTTACAACAGAAGATATATAGAAGAAGCTATAGACCCTATACTAAACCATGCCAAGAGAAAAGGCGAAACCATTGGTATCTTATTACTGGATATAGACCACTTCAAAGAGGTAAACGATACATACGGACATGATGCTGGGGATTTAGTGTTGAAGTCTGTAGCCCAAGCTATAAAAGAGTCTATAAGAGAATCGGACATACCAATAAGATTTGGTGGTGAGGAGTTTTTGGTGCTTTTGACAAACATAAAACCAGGGGAAAGTGAGCAAATAGCAGAAAAAATAAGAAAAAACGTAGAGAATAGAGTTATATCTTTACCGAACAAAACCACCTTAAAAAAGACCATAAGCATAGGCATATCAGAAATACCTACAGATACGGATAAATTCTGGCAAGCGGTAAAATTTGCCGATGTAGCCCTTTACAAAGCAAAAGAATCTGGTAGAAACAAAGTGATAAGGTATCAAAAAGATATGTGGCAAGAAGAAGAATATTGATATAAAATATATCTAACTTTTATGGCTATAAATCCTAAAAAAGTAGAATTTGAAATATCAAGAATTGTAAAAGGAAAAGAAAAAGTTATAAGATACGTATTAGCTGCCTTTTTTGCAGGTGGACATATCCTTATAGAGGATGTGCCAGGAGTTGGCAAGACTACGTTGGCTATCTCTATGGCAAAAGCCATGTCTTTGACTTTTAATAGAATTCAGTTTACTTCCGATTTAATGCCCTCTGATATTGTAGGTTTATACATTTACGACGAAAAGAAAAAAGATTTTGTGTTTAGGCCAGGTCCAATATTTAGCAACATTATACTTGCAGATGAAATAAATAGAGCTACTCCAAAAACCCAAAGCGCATTGTTGGAAGCTATGGCAGAAAAAACCGTTAGCATAGATGGTAAAACCCATAAACTAGAGGATGTATTTTGTGTAATAGCTACTCAAAACCCTATGGATAGCTACGGTACTTTTGCATTACCAGAATCAGAGTTAGACAGATTTATGATAAAAATATCTATGGGATACCCATCTTACGAAGTGGAAAAGTCGATAGTTTTAAATGGAGACCCTGCCGAGAGACTACCAGATATCCAATCAGCCCTTACCAAACAAGATGTTTTAGATATCATGAAACATGTAAGACATATACACGTATCGGAAGAAGTGGCGGATATTTTGATGTTTATAGTACAAAAAACAAGAAATCACAAAGACGTATATGTAGGCGTATCTCCAAGAGGGGCCCTTCAAATGATAAACCTAGCAAAGTCTTACGCTTTTATGATGGATAGAGATTTTGTTACACCTTTTGATATAGTAGAACTAGCACCGATGGTTTTTGCCCATAGGATCTTAACAGATGACCCTTCCCAAAGAAAAAACTATATTATAATAGAAGAGATATTAAAAGAGGTCAAACTATGAAAACCTTTTACGGAATATTGTTTTTTGTGGTAGTAGCAATACTTGCCTATATCACATGGCTCAACAAAGACAGTCTATTTTCACTAAAGTTAAGCCCAGTAATAGACGGATATTATTATCATACCATTTATTATCCTATTGGGGTTTGGCTTACGGGTGCCCTTGTAATAGGTTTTATTATAGGATATATTTTAGGACTTTTAAAAAAATAGCATGGCAAACATAGTAGCGGCTATAGATATAGGTTCCTACAGCATAAGACTAGGTATAGCAAAAACAGAGCCTTTCGAAGTGCTTTTTGAAAAGGGTAACATAGTGGAAATAGGCACCGGCGTAAAAGAGACATCTGTTATAAAAGAAGAAAAAATAAAAGAAGCAATAGAAACATTAAAAGATTTTAAACATATCATAGATAGCTACAAAGCTTCAAGCATTGTTGCAGTAGGTACAGAAGCTCTTAGAAAAGCCAAAAACAAAGATGAATTTATCAAAAGGGTGAAAGAAGAAGTAGGTATAGAGGTAAAAATAATATCTGGTGAAGAAGAGGGCGAGCTTTCTTTTAAAGCTAGTGCTTTTTCTTTGGGATTAAAAAAAGACATAGTGGTAATAGACCAAGGGGGTGGCTCTACAGAGTTTGTGTATGGAAAAGGCTCTAAAATAGAATCGGTAAATTCACTTCCTTTTGGTATAGTAAACCTCACAGAAGAGTTTTTTAAGCATGACCCACCTACTGACCAAGAGATAAAAGCACTCTTTGATTTTCTTGATAAAAGCATAAAACAAATACTAAAACCAGTTGATACGGTAGTAGGCATAGGCGGTACCATCACCACAATAGCGGCTCTTCATTATCATGTTTATCCATACAACGGCAACATAATACACGGTAAAATTCTTTCTTTTGAAGCTTTAAAAAACTGGTTTTGGACATTGGCAAAAATACCCACAGAAGAAAGGAAAAAATACAAAGAGATAGAGGACAAAAGAGCAAAGGCTATAGTTTCAGGTATTGGTATTTTTTACAAAGTGTTGGAGCTTTTTGAAAAAGATTATCTTGTAATAAGCGATTTTGGCCTAAAACACGCTCTTCTTTTAAAAGCCGCAAGACTTATATAAATCAATCTTCGCTAAAACGCTCTTCTTTCCAAGGGTCTCCTATGTCGTGATATCCTCTTAGCTCCCAGAAGCCTTTTCTGTTTTCTCTCATAAACTCAAGAGCTTCTAAGTATTTGGCACTTTTCCAAGCATAAAGTGAAGGTATCACAAGCCTTATAGGAAAGCCGTGCCTTTTTGGTATGATTTCGCCGTTCATCTTATGAGCAAGTATAGAATTGTCATCATAAAGATAATCTATGGGAAAGTTGGTGGTATAACCCTCAAGACAGTGAGCCATCACGAACTTGGCTTCCTTTGTGGGTTTTACAAGCTCCAATATCTTTTTGGTCTTTACACCTTCCCAGACGATATCCTTTACGCTCCAAGTGGTAACACAGTGAAAATCCGCCACAACTTTATCGTTTGCCATGGATACGAACTCATCGTAAGTAAGCTCTAATGGATTTTCCACAAATCCAAAAAATCTCAACCTATATTTAGACAAATCTACATCTTTTATATCTCTTACTATGTCGTAAACTACAGGTTTTGAAATCCACTTTTGTCCTTTTGGCAATCTCTCTTTTTCCATAAGAAAAAATTTACATTATTAAATTTTATAAGCTATGACTAAGCCATTGGATTTTTAGCAGTGTTTTAGATTAGTTTGTTTATCTCTTCGTCAATATGTTTGTATATTTCTTCTATGTTGATGCCTAAACGTTCAATATCTGATTTTAACACTGCTGGGTCAAAATAGTGGTTTTTGGCATTTAAAAAAGAAAACCTTTTGTCTTGGTTTCTAAACATGGCTATCAAAGGCGTTGTAGAATAATTACCCTTTTTATCTTGCCATATCACGTATCCAACAAAAACATAAGGGCTGTCGTTTTTAATAAAGCCGCTAAAACCAAGTATATCGCTTATGGTATTTGGATAGTATCCAAGAATATATTCTCTTAAGTCTTTCAAAAACGGCGGAAAGTCTTGCAAATTGTCTTTTGGTTCTTTCTCTGCTAAGTCTTTTTCTTCGTGTTCTTCGTTAAAATCTTCATCTTGGTTAAACTTTATAACCTTTCCCATATCAAAACTCCAGCACGCTTGCTCCCCACGTAAGCCCACCACCCATCGCAGTCAAAAGGACTTTATCTTTTCTTTTTAATATACCTTTTTCAAAAGCCTCATACATAGCAATAGGTATAGAAGCAGCACTGGTGTTTGCATACTCTTCTATGTTTACATACACCTTTTTGGTAGGAATATTTAACTTTTGAGCCAAGGCATTTATGATACGTACGTTTGCTTGATGAGGTATTACAAGAGATATATCATCCACGCTTAAATTAGCTTTTTCTAAAGCCATCTTACAAGCAAGCTCCATATTTCTTACAGCGTATTTAAAGACTTCTTTGCCGTTCATTTTTATATAACCACACTTTTCAGCGTAAAGCAAGTCTTTGTACTTTCCATCAGAGAACATAACGCTTGAGAGTATATCTCCTTCGCCTTTTGTAATAACAGCGGCCCCAGCCCCATCTCCAAAGAGCACACAGGTACTCCTATCAGTCCAATCCACTATAGAAGATAGTTTTTCTGCTCCTATAAGAAGTATTGAATTTACATTTGAGCTTTCTATATAAGATTTTGCTATATCAAGTCCATACAAAAAACCACTACAAGCAGCAGAAATATCAAAGGCAAACCTTGATTTTATATGCTGTTGAATCACACAGGCTACAGAAGGAAAAAGCATTTCAGGGCTTAAAGTAGCCACTATTATAAGGTCTACTTCTTCTAAACCAGCTTTTTCAAGAGCCTTCTTTCCAGCCTTTATGGCCATATCGTATATAGATTCATCCTTTGCCACATGTCTTTTTTTTATACCAGTTCTTGTGGTAATCCACTCATCAGAGGTATCAATACTTTTTTCTAAATCGTGGTTGGTAATAATATGAGAAGGTACGTAAACGCCTATAGACTTTATAGATACGCCCATTATTGCTCCTTTAAAATAGGTTCTATATATTTTACAAAGTTTTCTTTCATTCTTTCGTTGAAGTGATGAGATAAAAATGCCCTAGCTATTTTAATAGCGTTTTTTATAGCTTTTGCGTTGGCTCTACCGTGTGTTATAATTACAGGTTTTTTGGCTCCTAAAAGAGGCGTACCGCCGTATTCTTCAAAATCTACTTTTTTCTTAAAAGCGTTTATAGCTGGCTTCATTAAAAAAGCCCCAAGCTTACTTATGCTTCTTTTCATAACCTCTTCTTTTATCATATCTATAAGAGCCATACCAAGACTCTCTGAAGCTTTTAAGACTATGTTTCCCACAAAACCATCACATACTATAACATCAAAAGTACCGTTGTATATGTCTCTACCCTCAGCATTTCCTTTGAAATTTAACTTTGTTTCTTTTAAAAGAGGAAATGTCTCTTTCACAAGCTCGTTGCCTTTTCCTTCCTCTTCGCCTATACTTAAAATACCTATGGTCGGGTTTTTTACTCCCAATATCTCCTCTGCATAAGTATGTCCTATAATGGCAAAATCAAGAAGATGTCTTGGCCTGCTATCTACATTTGCCCCTACATCCACCAATACCGTTTTCTTGCCAAGCTTGTTTGGAAGAGCCACCGCTATAGCAGGTCTTTCTAAAAATTCGGAAGCCCCTACCACAAACTTACCTACCGCTAGTACAGCACCAGTGTTGCCAGCAGATACAAGGGCATCCGCTTGATTTTCTCTTAAAAGCTTACCAGCTATATACAAGGATGAGTTTTTTCTTTTTAACACAGAAGAAGGGGATGAGTTCATCTCGATAGAATCTTCAGAGTTTACAATCTTTATATCTTCTCTTAATTTATATTTTTTTAATACTTGTCTTATGGTCTCTTCTTTACCTACAAAAAAAACTTCGCAGTCTAACTCCTCTAAAGCTAAGATACCGCCTTTTACTATCTCATCGGGGGCATAGTCTCCCCCCATACAGTCAAGCGCTATGCGAAAGCTTTCCATTTACAGCTTATACTTCTAATACCTGCTTATCTTTGTAATAACCGCAGTAAGGACAAGCTCTATGTGGTACTGCAAATTCTCCGCAGTTAGAACATTTGACCACGTTGAAAGATTTTAACTTTGCGAAGAAAGCTTGCGCCCTTCTTTGGTTTCTTCTCCAGCGAGAAGTCCTACGTTTTGGTACCGCCATTTTTTTCCTCCTTAGTTAGTAACTCTTTAAGTATAGCAAAACTTTTGCTTCCTTGCTCAACTTTTGATGGCAAACTACAAGATTCATGGCACAAGAGTTTGATGGGTATCGACCCTATAAGACTATCTAAAACAATCTCAGAAGGGTCAAACTCTTCTTGATTTATATAATAAGTGTAAAAATCCTCTTCTGTAAGCATATGAGATTTGGCATATGTTTCTAAGCTTTTGTCTAAAAGCTCGAAAACCTCATCTATTGCTACATCAAACTCAAATTCTTTAAGACAAACAGAGCATCTTGCTTTTATCTTTGCATCTAGTCTCATAGATAGCTCGTACCTCATATAACCTTTTGGTACGATGTTTATCTTCACATGCGATACAACATCAAGGACATCTTCATCTAAAGCTTCTTTCCAAAAATTTCTCTCTATATCTTCTTCAAACGAATAAATTTTTTGGCTTTTAAAAATATCTATAAGATTTAACAGCTCCATATCACTTACCCCACACTCTCGTAGAGAGATATCTATCCCCGCCGTCCGGAAACACGGTCACTATAAGCCCCTCTTCTAGTTCTTTAGCAAGTTTTATAGCTCCAGCCAAAGCTGCTCCTGAAGATTGGCCTACAAAAAGTCCTTCTTCTTTAGCTAGTCTTCTTGTAAGCTCGTAAGCTTCCTCTGTATCTACAAAGATTGTCCTGTCCAAAAACGTTTCATCAAAAATACCCGGTTTTATAGAAGACTCTATGTGTTTTAGACCTTCTATCCCGTGAAACGGGTAAGCCGGCTGTATACCTATAACCTCTATGTTTGGATTGTAAACCTTTAGCCTTCTTCCAGTACCCATTATAGTCCCGCCAGTTCCTATACCAGCTATAAAATGGGTGATCTGACCTTTTGTTTGATTGTATATCTCTATACCAGTAGAGTAAAAATGAGCTTGCCAGTTAGCTTGGTTGTTGTATTGATCAAGGTATACATACCTATCTGGATATTTTTTCACAAGGTCTCTAACGTATAAGATAGCTCCGTCCGTGCCTTCCAACGGGTCAGTGTAGTGGGTTACAGCTCCGTAAGCTTCCAATATCTTTTTTCTTTCCTCACTAACGTTTGATGGCATGGCAAGTTCTACCTTTATACCAAGGGAAGCTCCCACCATAGCAAGGGCTATACCGGTATTACCAGACGTAGCGTCTATTACAGCCTTATCTTTGCTTATAATGCCCTTTTTTATAGCGTTTAAAAACATTGAAAGAGCAGCCCTGTCTTTTACAGAACCTCCCGGGTTTGTAGATTCAAGCTTTGCATATATTTTCACGTTTGGATTTATATCAAAAGCCTCTAAAACTTTCTTTATCCTCACCAAAGGCGTATTACCTACAAGCTCCAAAGAGCTTTCCCTTGGTTTTAGATAAGGTTCATCGTGTTCTCCTAATACCCAAAATATACCTTCTAAATTCATACAATTTTTAAGCTTTTAAGATAATGCTCTATACCAGACTCCAAATCGTACTTTGGCTCATAGCCAAGCTTTTGTTTTATAGCGCTTATATCAGCTTCTGTGTAGTTTTGATAAAACTCGTAAGGACAATCAAAGTATTCTACTTCGTAGTTTGTGCCCATAAGCCTATTTAGTATGTTTACTATGTCGTTGAAGCTTCTTGCCTTACCATAGCCTACGTTGAATATACCGGTGGCGTCGTATCTTTCTAAAGCCTTTATATTTGCTTGAAGGACATCTTCTATGTAAACAAAATCTCTTTTTTGCTCTCCGTATTTAAAAAGCCTCGGGTTTTTACCAGATTTCATTTGCATGGCAAGTTGATAAATCATGCTGGCGGTTTTGCCTTTGTATTGTTCTCCCATGCCGTATACGTTGAAGTATCTAAAACCTACCGCTTTAAAAGAAGGGTATTCTTCCATCTTGTTTTTTACAAGGTTATCAGCCATTAGCTTTGAAAAGCCGTATACGTTTTCTGGTATAAGCCCTTCATCTTCTTTCATAGGTGCTTTGGTGTTGCCGTATACTCCAGCCGATGATGCGTATATGAGTTTGGCATCCCATTTTATACATGCATCTATTATATATTTCATGCTGTTGGTATTTACATCCATCATAAACTTTTGGTCAAGAACTGTAGTATCTGTGATAGCTCCGTTGTGAAATACCGCTTCAAAAGATGTGTATTCTTTTTTAAGATAATCCCAAAGCTCCTTATCTTTTATATCCCCTTCCAACACATCTCCTTTAAACCCGTAAAGAGTTTTAAAGTGTCCTGAGGAAAAGTTATCCACTATGAGGATATAAGCTTTTGGATAAAGCTCTTGAAGTCTTAAGGCTATCCTGGAGCCTATGAAACCGGCCCCACCTGTTATTAGAAATCTTCTCATAAAAATATTTTAACTTAAAACATGTTTTTGTAAAGGTTAAAATATATTGAAATTCTTAGTATTTTCAAATGATATATCTCATATTACATATAAGACACCTTTGGACAAACTTTCCTTGGTTTTTAGGCTTTTAAAAGAAATTTAACATATCACTTTTAGGAGGTTTAGCTTATGCTAAAGACGTTTGTAATGCCGCATGTAGCACCTATCACAGAAACCTTTGACCTTGAGAGGTCAACCAAGGCGGTAGAAAACCTTATAAGGTTTGGTGGATACGAGCTTTTGTCGAGGTTTGTGGCGGTAGTGGATATGGGAAATGGTCAGAGCTTGCCCCAAAACCAAGATGCATATTACTTTGTCTTTGGAGACGTAATAAACGGCACTCCTCTTATAATAGCAGATGCACTCAAATTCTGGGCAAAAGAGCTTAGAGTATCTTCTCATAAGAAAAGCTCTATTAAAAGCTCAAAAACCACCGAAGAGATAAGCATCTTAAACGATATTCTAAAAGAGTTAAAAGACCAAAGTCAAGAAGCCACTATCCAAAACATCATAAACTCTTTGGAAAAAAGAAGAAAATCAAGCTCTAAAACTCCAAGCTTAGGAACCGTCTTATCAACCTCTGGCAAGCAAGACATAGTAAGTGTTGGAAGATGTGTCATAAGAAAGTTAGAATCTGAGATAAGAAGCAAAAAAGATAGAAAAACTGGCCAAGTGGTGCTATACCGCTCTTGCGACCAACTTTCAAACACCTAAACATATCTTGCCCCCTTGTCGGGGGGTTTTAAAAAGGAGGTAATTTTATGGATTTTAAAGTAATAAGCTTGCTAATAGAAGAGACGCCAAAGTTTGTAAAGCTTATAGAGGATATGGAAATCCTCGTAGAAAACACAAAAGACCCCCATCAAAAAAATTTGTTTTTAGAGATTTTAGACATATTAGAAGAGATAACCCCAAGGCTTCAGAGCGTGTTAAAAGACTTGGAAGAGATAGCGTAAAGGAGAAAACCATGAAAGAAAAGGCACTTTTAGAAAAGATATTTGTATCCCAAGACAACAAAGATATCAGGTCAAAGATAAAGTCTTTGATAGGCTACGATGTACCAAGCATAGTGGAAGCTTGGGCTTCTTTTGTAGGATACGATACTCTTTACAATAAAGATATCACAGAGCTTTTACTAACATCAAACGTACTAGACGATGAGTTTGCTAAGTTTTTACAAAGCCTTCAAGCCATAAAATCCACCACAAACAGAATATCCAAAAAAGATTTTATAAGCTTATTCAAAGAACTCATAGCAAACACAGGGTATATGAGTAGCACTATCCCGTATTTAGAAGATATCCTAAACTACTTAGGGTATGCTATATATCTTACATCGTTGAGCGGTCTTGATGTGAAGGTGTTTAGTTTCATGCTTTTAAAAGCCAAACACCAGCAAACTATCTACAAAAACCCTCAAAATCAGCAAGAACAGATAAATCAGATAGAGTATACCGCTCACGTAAGGATAAAAGGTATAAAGGTAAAAAAGCTTGTAAAACCTTCAGCATCTCCTGCTTCAAAACCAGATATGTCTTGGAACAAAGATGCTTTTGGAAGATTCACTTAAGCAAAAATATTTGGAGGGCTTTTGCCCTCTTTTTATATTTATTTTATATTGATGTTGTAAAATAGTATTATGAATACATGGAAAGCAATAGCAAAACAACAAATGGCCTTTTCTCACTACTCAGGGATGGTGGTAATAATACTATCTATTCTGTTTGCCATGGGTATATTGGCGATACTTGTCGTAGCTTTTAAAAGCAAATAGACTTATAATAAACTAATGGACATTTGGCATAGCATCTTGCACTTTATACATATGTTAGAAGGCACACCTTACCAAGGGCATACACATTGTTACAACTGCATGTTTCAAACTGGGCAAGTGCCAAATGTGTTTAAAATGTATGCCCAAAGACTCGTAGAAACTGTCATAATAGGCGGCTTGCTAATAGTTGTTTTTTCTAAAATCGTAAAACACGAAGAAGATAGAATAGACAAAGAAAACTAATTATGATAAAACTCCTACTTTAATATACAATTTTAACTAACTTTATAGTTAGTAGTTATTAACTTTAATTTTTAGGAGGTATGACATGAGAGCACTTCAAGTGTTAGAAACTTACGATTTACCAGAAGGCTTTGAATCCTACGAAAACCATGTAGCTATACCCATAAAAGCTCCCAAAGAAAATGCTCCTCTTAGAATATCGCCTCTTTTTGGAGAAGTAAAGTTTTTTGCTTTTTACGATAAAAACTCTAAAACTGTAAAAACACTGAGAAACCCAGTAGAAAGGGGCGGTATGGTAATAAGGTTTTTACTATCTCTTGGTGTAAGAGAACTGATAGCCCTTCACATGGGACAAGGAGCTTACAACCTTGCCATATCAAACGGTATGAAAGTGTATTTTGGAGAAGACGATAAAATAAGTTTTGATGAGCTTTTAAGAAAATACGAATCTAACGAACTTACCTTAATAACTCCCGATAAGTTTGAGCTTTTAACAAGATTTAGCTGCGGCGATCACCATCACCATCATAACCACTAAATATAAACAGCATTTGCTATAATATTTTTCATGTTAAAAGCTTACAAAAACTTTTATCCAAAAATAGGCACTGGTGTATATATAGCCGATAACGCATTTGTTATAGGAGATGTAGAGTTAGGAGACGATGTGAGCGTATGGTTTGGGACTGTTATAAGAGGGGATGTAAACTACATAAGGATTGGAGATAGGACAAACATCCAAGATAACTCTGTTATACACGTTACTCACGACACTCATCCTACTATCATAGGCCATGATGTGACTATAGGACACGGGGCAATCATACATGGATGTACCATTAAAAATTTTGTATTGGTGGGGATGGGAGCTACAATTATGGACGGGGCTATCATAGAAGATTTTGTGCTGGTAGGGGCAAGAGCTCTCATAACTCCAAACAAACATATACCAAGCGGTGTTTTAGTAGCTGGGATGCCAGCTAAAATAGTAAGAGATTTAAAACAAGAGGAAATAGAGCTTATAAAAGAATCCGCTTCAAACTACGTAAGGTATAAAAACAACTACTCAGCAAATCTTTAAACGTGTCTGGCGGGATTCGAACCCGCAATCTCAGGTTCCGGAGACCTGCGCTTTATCCATTAAGCTACAGACACTGTTATATTCTATTTTACACCTATCCAACAAACATTGACATGACTTAATAATTTATACAATAAGTTCTCACATATTTAACATATATTTTTATGTTATAATCACATAAATTTATCACAGGAGGTTTAATATGAGAAGATGGGAATGGTTGAGTCTTTTTGTCTCAAAAGCGGTATTTGCCTGCGCTTGCGGATGCGGAGTGTTTGAGGTAACTCTTCCGAGCATGATGCCCACCAACACCCAAAACACGGTCTTTTTCAAGTACACCTTTATGGACCAAGACGAGGCTTGGCACGGGACTTCAAAAGTGGATAGCGCCTTAAACCCAGATAAAAAGATAAGAACAAACTTCTTTACCATAGGATATCAGCGCATGTTCAACAGAAGCTGGGGAATTCACATAGAAATACCATTTTGGGATAGGTATTTTAAAACCGATTTAAACGGAGTTCCCGGAGCACCAGACCAAAATCCAAACTTAGCTTCCACTGAGCACTTTACATTAGCAGATATAAGGATAATGGGCATATACTCCGGGTTTTCACCAGATATGAGCACCGGTGTAATGTTTGGTCTCATACTACCAACAGGTCCTCACAACCTTACAAACCTTCAGATAGAAGACCCAGATACTCAACCAGGCTATGGGTCTTTGGGTATGCTCCTTGGATATTATCACTTTGGTTATATAAATAAAGATTTTCAATGGTTTAGCGAAGGTATGTATAGGCACAACTTTTATGCGGCTGATGAGTCCGATGGTGGGCAATATCATCCTGGTGATTCTTACAATGTATCTTTAGGAAGTTATTACGTTGGATTTATGCAAAAAACTCATTTAGCACCATTTTTAGAAGCCATATACTCAGTAAGAAATAGAGATGATGGGTCAGATGCTTTGCCAAACGACAGCGGATTTCAAAGGCTTTTTATAACACCTGGGATAGAGTACAGGTTTGGAAGCTACGATGTGAGTGCAGATATACAACTACCTATATATACCCACGTAAACGGTTATCAATTGGTAGCTCCTTATATGTTTAGCGCTAACGTAAGTTATAGCTTTTAGTATGTGGCTTTTGATATAATTATTAAATGGGTTTAAGATTTTTAAGCGCTGGAGAGTCTCACGGCCAAGCTCTAATATCCATATTGGAAGGATTGCCATCAAACCTTGAAGTGGATATAGATTTTATAAACAACGAGCTAAGAAGAAGACAAGGCGGATACGGAAGAGGCGGGCGGATGGCTATAGAACAAGATAAAGCCAACATACTATCTGGGGTTAGATTTGGAAAAACCACAGGGGCACCTATAGCCATAGAGATAAAAAACAAAGACTGGGAAAACTGGCAAAATAAGATGGCTCCTTTTGGCCAAAAACCAGAAGATTTTAAAGATTTTACAAGACCAAGACCAGGCCACGCTGATTTGGTGGGGGGTATAAAATACAACCAAAAGGATTTAAGAAACGTCTTAGAAAGAGCCTCTGCCAGAGAAACCGCTTCAAGGGTAGCAATAGGGGCTTTTTGTAAGCTTTTATTAAAAGCCTTAAACATAGAAGTTTATAGCTATGTGCTAAGCGTAGGAAAAATATCCGCCAATCCACCCACAGATGACCCAGCTACCAACGCCAAAGAAGCTGAAAAATCCATCATAAGGTTTGTAGACCCTTCCAAAGACCAAGAAGCGATAGAGTATATAGACAAAGCCAAAGAACAAGGAGAAAGCCTTGGGGGTATATTTGAGGTGGTGGCAGTTAACGTCCCACCGGGGCTTGGCTCTTACATTCAATGGGACAAAAGGATAGATGGGGATATAGCAAAAGCTATGATGAGCATACAAGCCATAAAAGGAGTCGAGATAGGGCTTGGTTTTAAAGGAGCTACGCTTTTTGGCTCTGAAGTGATGGATGAGATAGGATATCAAGATGGATACACAAGATACTCAAACAACCTTGGCGGCACAGAAGGGGGTATGACAAACGGCATGCCAATAGTGGTAAGGGCCGCTATGAAACCCATACCTACACTTATGAATCCTTTAAGAAGCGTAGATATAATATCAAAAGAGCCGATAAAAGCCAGCAAAGAAAGAAGCGATGTTACAGCCATAGCTGCCGCTTCTGTGGTGGGAGAGGCAATGCTTAGCTTTGTGATAGCTCATCATATATTAGAAAAATTTGGCGCAGATTCTATGGAAGAGCTTATAATAAATTACAACCAATATCTTGAGTATGTGAGGTCTTTCTGATGAAGATAGCTATACCTATCACTGATGAGCGTTTTGACGAAGTTTTATCAAAAGCCCAAAAGGCTGACATATTGGAGTTTAGGGTAGATTCTTTTGCCAACAAAGATATAGCTTTTGTATCAGAGCTTTTACAAAAGGCAAAAGAAAAGGGTTTTGAGACAATACTAACCATAAGAAGTGAAAAAGAAGGCGGGGCTTATGTAGAAAATAGAGTAGAGATGTTTGAAAAGCTAATGCCTTTGGCTGATTACACAGATATAGAGCTTTCTTCTTTAGACATCATCACCCATATATCAAGGCTTTCTAAAGAATACAACAAAAAGCTCATAGTCTCCTATCACAACTTTGAAATGACGCCGGCAAACTTCGTTATAAAAGAAACTATAAGAGAAGCCCTAAGATATGGGGATATACCAAAAATCGCTTTAAAGGCAAACTCCTACGAAGATGTGGCAAGGCTTATGTGTAGTACCCAAGATGTAAAAACACCAAAGATTTTGATATCTATGGGAGAATTTGGCAAAATCTCAAGAATCGCTGGATTTATCTTTGGCTCTTTTATAAGCTACGCATATTTGGAAAAACCAAACGCTCCAGGCCAACTTTCCTTAGAAGAAATGCTAAAACTAAAAGAGATGTTTTACTTAAGATAATCCACTACAACCTTATCAAAAACTTCTCTTAAGGTTTCTATCGGCGGAATACCAACGTCTATAACTGGTTCTACTTTGCTTGGTTCAAAATTTTTAAAAGATTGTTCTAATAAAATCCTAAAAACTTGTTCTAAGCCTTCATGAAAGTTAACATTTTCGTTAAATATATATAGGTCTGTTTCTTTATCGTAAGCATTTAACTTGTAATCGCTAAGGTTTTTTATATCTATATCTGTGCCTATAGCGTAAGCCTTGCCGTAAGCTATAGCAAACTCTTGAGGTATATAGTTTTGAGCATAGCATTCCATCTCTACAGCCTTCATCACATCGTCAGTGATGGGAAGACCGACTATATAAAGGGCAGAATCTTCTTTTACATTCCCAGATTCATCGTAGGCTCTTAGCTGTATATAATAACTCCAAGATTTTAAATTCATAGTTTAAAATTTATATTCAGCTTAAGTTTATGCTATGATTTTTTATATTAAACTTTTCTAACATTTCGCTTTTAAAATCCAAAAACCTACCTTGCATTATAGCTTCTCTTGCTTTTTTAGTGAGGTTTAAGAAAAAGTGAAGATTGTGAATAGTGTTTAGAATGTAAGAAGATATTTCTTCCATCATGAAAAGGTGTCTAAGGTAAGCCCTTGAAAAGTTCTTACAAGTATAACAATCACACTCTTCGTCTATAGGTTTTGGGTCTTCTTTGTAGCGCTCATGTCTTAAAACAAGCTCACCTTTTGATGTGTATAAAAGCCCAGTACGAGCGTTTCTTGTAGGAATCACGCAATCAAACATATCTATTCCAAGAGAAATAGCTTCCAATATATCTTCTGGTTTCCCAACACCCATAAGATAATGAGGTTTTTCAAAAGGTAGTTCTTCCACAACGTAAGCCGTCATAGAATACATGATATCTTTTGACTCACCCACAGACAACCCACCTATAGAGTATCCATCCATATCAAACTCTACAGTTAGTCTTGCAGAAAGCTTTCTCAAATCTTTATACTCGCCCCCTTGAACAATACCAAAAAGCATTTGGTCTTTTCGTTTTTTGGCTTTTTTGGAGCGCTCTAACCATCTTACAGTCCTATAAAGAGCTTCTTTCGTATATTCGTAAGAAGCTGGAAGCGATATACACTCATCTATAGGCATAATAATATCAGAACCAAAAATCTCTTGAATCTCTATCACCCTCTCTGGACTAAAAAGATGCTTATCTCCTTGAAGATGGTCTTTGAAATATACCCCTTCTTCTGTTATTTTAACATTTGAACTATTTTTTTTAGATAAAGAAAACACCTGAAAACCGCCGCTGTCTGTAAGAATAGGCTTATTCCAATTGATAAATTTATGAAGACCACCAAACTTTCCTATAAGCTCAGGACCTGGTCTTAAATAAAGATGATAGGTGTTGCCAAGTATTATTTGGGTACCAAGCTCTTCAAGTATTTGGTGAGTCATGGCTTTTACAGTGCCTTTGGTACCCACCGGCATAAAAACAGGCGTCAGTATGTCTCCATGGGCCGTAGAAAGTACACCGGCCCTTGCTAAACCATCGGTTTTTTCTATCTTAAACATCAATCTGCCGAAAGTATAGCCCCTTCTGATGCGTCTTTTACAAATTTTCTATAGCGCTTTAGCCAAGAGCTTTTTATAGATTTTTCTTTTGGTTTAAAAGCTTTTAAACGAGCATCAAACTCCTCTTGAGGTATCAAAAGCTCTAACCTTCTATTTGGTATATCTATAAGGATCTCATCGCCATCTTGTATGATACCTATGGGACCGCCAGCCGCCGCTTCTGGAGAAATATGTCCTATACAGGCGCCCCTAGTACCACCTGAAAATCTTCCATCGGTTATAAGAGCTACAGAGCTTCCAAGTCCCATACCCATGATGGTAGAAGTGGGGCTCAGCATCTCTCTCATACCAGGACCGCCTTTTGGGCCTTCGTACCTTATCACCACCACATGCCCTGGTTTTACCTTGCCTCCTCTTATGCCTTCTATAGCCTCTTCCTCGGAATCAAAGCAAATGGCTTTTCCCTTAAACTGAAGCATCTCTTTGGCCACGCCTGCAGTTTTTACTACGCTACCCTTTGGTGCCAAATTACCAAAGAGTATAGCAAGGCCCCCGTCTTTTGAATAAGCGTTTTCCACTCTCCTTATAACATCTTCATCCATTATATCTACGTCTTTTACGATTTCTTCTATAGTTTTAGTGGTGACGGTTCTTTGCTTACCGTCCAAAAGACCGTTTCTAAGAAGCTCTTTCATAATGGCACTTATACCACCAGCCCTATCAAGATCATCCATATGATAATCTGAAGAAGGAGATATCTTACAAAGAGTAGGCGTTTCTCTTGAAATCTTATCTATGTCTTCCATTTTATACTCTATACCAGCCTCTCTTGCAATGGCCAAAAGATGAAGCACCGTGTTGGAAGACCCACCCATGGCTATGTCCACTCTAAAAGCGTTGTCAAAAGATGCTTTTGTGACAATATCTCTTGGTTTTAAATCTATTTTTACAAGCTCCACCACTTGTCTTGCCGCTTGTCTTGCAAGGGCCTCTCTTCTTGGGTCTATAGCAAGTATGGTGCCGTTTCCCGGAAGCCCAAGCCCAAGCACCTCAGTAAGGCAGTTCATAGAGTTTGCCGTAAAAAGCCCAGAGCAAGACCCACAAGAAGGACAAGCGTTTTGCTCTATCAAAAGAAGCTCTTTTTCTGTGATTTCGCCTTTGTTTAGCTTACCAACACCTTCAAACACAGAAACCAAATCTATTTTTTTGTCTCCAAGCTTACCAGTGGCCATGGGCCCACCGCTTATAAACACCGTAGGGACATTTACCCTCATAGCGCCCATAAGCATGCCCGGGACTATCTTATCGCAGTTTGGTATACAAATAAGACCATCAAGCTGATGAGCTTCTACGACGGTTTCTATGGCATCTGCTATAAGTTCTCTGCTTGGCAAAGAATAGTGCATACCGTAATGTCCCATAGCTATACCATCATCAACCCCTATAACGTTGAATTCCACTGGTATAGCACCGGCTTTTCTTATCTCATCTTTTATAGGTTCTACGAATTCTCTAAGGTGCACATGACCTGGGACTATATCTATGTAAGAGTTTGCAACGCCTATTATCGGTTTTCCAAAATCTTCATCTTTAAAACCGCAAGCCCTCAACAAAGACCTATGAGGAGCTTTATCGTAACCTTTTTGTATAACATCGCTTCTCATAAAAACCTCCAAAAATTGATAAGAAAAATTAGTCAAAAATCAAATATGTGCAAAAGATTTTTGTTCTTTTTTGGCAAAATCCTCTGGAAACTTTTCCATCGCTTGCTTGATAAGCCTACTTGCCACCGCTCCAAGACCGCACACAGAAGTAGGCTGAATATACTTTGTAACAAACCTAAGACCTTCCCATGTTTGAGGTGTAGCTTCGTCTTTTACTATCTTGTCAAGAAGGTAAGCTTGCTCGTGGCAGCCTATACGACACGGCGTACAAAAGCCACATGTTTCGTGCTCGTAAAACTCAGCTATCTTATAACAAGCTTCTACTATATCATCTTCTTCGGTGAGCACTATGACAGTACCAGTGCCACCAAAACCAAATTGAGAGTAATCCATAGGAGTATCAAGCTCATTTACGCTAAGGCAATCAAGAGCTCCTGAAAATACAGCCTTTATGGGGACGTTTCTGATAGTACCGCCAGCGTATTTAAATATGACCTCTCTAAGTGTGGTGTTCATAGGTAGCTCATAAACACCGGGTTTTTTAACTTTGCCGCTTACCGGGAAAAGCTTTGGCCCTGGGTAGTCCATAGGCCCTATATCTTTGTAGCCTTCTGAACCAAGGTTTATGATGATAGGTATATTTGATAAAGTCTCTACGTTGTTTACAACGGTCGGCCTACCCCATAAGCCTACTTGCACTGGAAAAGGTGGTTTTAGCCTTGGATGACCTCTTTTGCCTTCTATAGAGTTAAGAAGCGCCGTCTCTTCACCGCATATATAAGCTCCGGCTCCCCTTGCTACCAGTATTTCAAGGTCAAAGCCAGAGTTTAAAATATTTTTACCTAAAAAGCCTTCTTTTTTTGCCTCTTCTATAGCATTTTTTAATATATAATATCCAGCTGGATATTCACCCCTTATATATATGTAAGCTCTGTTTACCCCAAGAGCGTAAGCGGATATAATCATACCTTCCAAAAGAAGATGAGGATCTCTTTCTATGATAAGCCTATCTTTAAAAGTACCTGGTTCTGATTCGTCGGCGTTGCACACCAAATATCTAGGAGCCGGATTCTGAAGACAAAACTTCCACTTTCTACCAGTGGGAAAACCAGCTCCACCTCTTCCTCTTAAATTGCTCTTATCTACTTCTTCCACTATATCCATTGGGTTCATGTTTAGGGCTTTTTCTAAGGCAAGATAACCGCCGTCTTTTAAGTACTCTTTTATATCTGCAGTTTGTTTGCGCTTGGCCCTTTTAAGAAGCAGGTTTAGCTCTGTTTCAGCGTGTATATTAGCTATATTTGGCAAGTATTTCATGAAGCCGCTCCTTTGATTCATATTTATAAATATCGTTGTCTACCATGAAAACTGGGGCTTCCGAACAAGCACCAAGACACTGGACTTCCACAAGCTTAAACATACCATCTCTCGTCACTTGACCAGGTTCTATACCAAGAAGCTCTTTTACAGCATTGAAAACTTTATGGCTTTTAAGAAGATAACAAACTATACTGTTGCAAACGTATATCCGATGCTTGGCTTTCTCACCGGTATCAAACATCTCATAAAAAGCCACCACACCTTTTATGTGATGAAGCGGTATATCTAAAATATAAGAAAGCTCTTCCAAAGCCTCTTCTGGTATATGGCCAAGATGCTCTTGTATAGAATGAAGGGACAGCAAAAGAGCCTCTTCTTTAGACCCAAAATACTTTACATGAGCTTCTATAGCATCTTTTATCTCTTGAGTTAGCATATATACATTTTAAGCTTTTACGATTATTTTTGCAACTTAATTTATATCAAAATCTCAATACGATTTTTACCGCTTCTTTTTGCATTGTAAAGGGCTTTATCAGCTCTTTCAACAGCTTTCTCAATACTATCATCTTCTTCTTTTAGCTCAGTTATACCCATGCTTACGGTAAATTTAATCGTGTTTTCACCTTCTTTTATCTCTGCTTTTCTTATTTTATTCAGCAGCTTTTCACAGGCTAGCTTAGCTTCATCCATATGAGTATGAGTAAACAGTATCAAAAACTCTTCACCACCCCATCTAAAGGCTATATCAGATTTTCTAATGTTGTCTAGGATAATTCTACCAAGCTCTCTTATCACTCTATCACCAACCGTATGACCATATGTATCATTTATCTTTTTAAAATCATCTATATCAAACAAGCATAAAGATAACGTTGTTTTATAGCGTTTTGACCTGAAAAATTCATGAGTTTTTATATCGTTAAACTTTGTCCTATTGTAAAGATTAGAAAGTGGGTCCCTTGTAGATTTTACATATACCTCATGCACTTTGTCCGCAATCAGCTTTTCATAGTAAGCCAATGAAACTACTTCTGAAGCAAAATGAGAAAACTTCACAAAAGAAGCCGTAAGACTAAACACATCAATGGATACATCTTGATGCTCGTCTTTATAATTTCTTATAGCTTCTATAGTATAAGAAGATAAAATATTTTGGGCTCTGTAAAAGTCAAAGATATTTTCATTTTCTTTTTCCAAAACAAAACCAAGCTCTATACAATCTATAACAAAGTTGTAAATAGCATCCTCGGTAAAATTGCAAAACAAATCCAAAAACTTGTATATGAAATCTTTCAGATAATCAAATATTAGGTTTATTCGTTTTTTAAGACATTCGTCCGTGTTTAAAAGTATCTGTTTTATTTCGCAAAAGTTTTTTATATCTTTATCAGTTATCCCAAAATTTTTTAATATATCTAAGTTATCTTCCTTAGATTTAATTTTAATAAGTTCTAAAAACACTTTTATAACATCTTTTTTAAGGTTATACTTTTTAAGACGGTTTACCAAAATACTTTCATAATCCTTCATAAGATCTCCAACACTTTTTTAAGCATAATCTCTTGCGGTAACATTATACCATTTTTTTCATTTTTTATACAAAAAGAAGATATGTTTTTTGAATAGCTTTCTAAATTTTTTAATATATCTTCAAGAGCCTCTATAAGATTTTGCAAGGTTAAGTCTTTTTGTTCTAAGAGTTTTGCACCGCCCAAATCTTTTATCTCCAAAGCGTTGTAATACTGGTGGTTGTGAAAAGCGTATGGATATGGCACAAAAACAGCAGGAAGCCCAACGCTTGCCATCTCATATACAGTACTTGCCCCAGAGCGAGATACAGCCACATCACAAGCTTTCATAAGCTTATACACCTCTTTAAAAAAGGGAAATACTTTTACCCGTTTTAGGCTTTTAAGAGCGTTGTAAACCTCGTCAAAATGCTTATCACCAGTGATGATAACACCGTTAAAGTTTGTTTTTTGGAACAATTCAACAGCCGTATCGTTTAGCGCTTTTGCCCCTTGAGACCCACCCATTACCAATATACAAGGGCTTTCCAATCCAAACTCTTTTTGTAGTTCTTTTTTATCGTAAAAGCCCAAAAACTCCTCTCTTAAAGGCATACCAACCCTCAAAGGATTTTCAAAAAACTTAGAGGTGTAGTAAAATGTAGTGAAAGATAAAGTTGATTTTTTTGAAAGAAGCCTGTTTGTAAGGCTTGGAATGGTATTTTGCTCATGTATGAAAAGGTGTTTTCTTTTTAAAGTGCTTAAAATACCCACCGGCAAAGAAGCGTATCCGCCAAAAACTACGCTTAAAAAATCATAATTTATAAAAGCATTCAACGTATAAACAGATTTTGCCATAAGATAAAGAGATTTAAGCTTGTCTTTGTAGCTTTTACCTACAAAACCTTTTGTATCAAGAAATATCTTTTGAACGGGTATATCATCTTGAAGGCGCTTTTCAATACCGTAAGAAGAACCTATGTATATGGATTTTAATTTTTTTTCTTTTAAAAGCCTTAAAAAACTAAGAGCCGGGAAAAAATGCCCACCAGTCCCACCACCAGAGATTAAGAAAGTCTTTTCCATGGTTTTTTCTCTTTCCTATAAACAGACATCACAAGTCCTATAGCTATAAGGTTTGCCAGCAAGTTTGAACTTCCATAGCTTATAAAAGGTAAAGCAATACCCTTTGAAGGTATAAGGTTCATAGCCATCATCATATTCCAAATAGACTCTATAGCTATATACATGCCTATACCAAAGGCTATAAGCTTGCCAAAGGTATCTTCTGCAAAATCAGATATTTTAAAAATCCTATAAACAAGTCCCCCGTATAAAAACACCACAAACAAAACCCCCAAAAATCCCCACTCCTCACCTATAAGAGCAAGAGCATAATCTGTATCTATCTCAGGCAAATAACCTTCTTTTTGTATGCCTTCTCCTATACCAACACCTAAAAGCTTACCGTGGGCAAAAGCAAAAAGCGACTGAATAATCTGATAACCTTTTGTGTTGGCTTTGGCAAAAGGGTTTAACCACGCCACAAAACGCCCCTCCACATAGTTGCTACCGGTTTTTAGAAATAAAAAAATCATGCCAAGTATTGCAAAAACCACAAGGGTAGGATAAAGGACTTTGGGAGGAGCGTTTCCTATCCAAAGCATTATAAAACCTATAAATAGTAAAAATATAGCGCTTCCTCTATCTGGTTCTAAAAATATCAAAAAAGATTGAAGCGCTATAATAAAAGAGGCAAAGCCAAGCTCTCTTGTACCGCTTACTTCACCTTTTCTACTTATATAGTAAGCCAAAAACACTATGCTTATAATCTTTGAAAACTCCGATACTTGTAAGCTCGTTCCAAACAACCATCTGTTTACAGGCATGTGTCTTGCATATTTTATAACAAGCACCACTATAAGCAAAAACATATTCAATGTTATAATGCTATATATAAACTTCGGGTTTTTAAGCTTTTCGTAGTCAAACTTTGTCAAAGCAAAAGCCAACAAAAAACCCAAAATACCAGCCACAACTTGGAGGATAAGTTTTTTATACAAAGCAAAGTTAAACTTCAAAAAAGCAACCCCTACAAGGCTTGCGCTTGCTATGTTTACGAGTCCTATTATATACAAAAGCAAAACGCTTACAAGTATTACCTCATCCCATTCTTTTACGTAAAACCTCATTCATGACTATTATATAGCAATTTCTTTAAGACTACGCCATATGTTAAATATGGATATAGGATAGTTTAAAATCTCAAAAATCTTGTTTTCATCTGGATATGTGCTTTTGTGAGAATTTCTATAATCTCTTAAAGCTATCACAGAAACAACGCCGTGATACTCCAAACACCACTCTATCACACCAAGCCCACCGTTGTAAGCCATCAAAGAAGAGGATAAAATCTCAAGCCTTGGAAGTATAGGTTCTTTTTTGGAAACAGCGTTTATAAGATATTTCATATAAGTATGCTGAGCCACAATTTGAGCTTTTATATCCCATATGCTTGGTATCTCTTGATGTTTTAACAGCTTTTTCCAAACAAACTTCCAAGTGGATAGCTCAAACTGAGCAAAACCTTTACAACCGGTATTAGAGATGCTTGTCTCATCCCAGCCAGATTCCTGATAAGATTGTGCCATCAAAAAGTAGATATAATCAGCCTTGCCCTTAAAGATAGCTGGTATTTGAAGCACTTCCTCTTGATAGAGATTTTTAACGCTTTTTAGCTTGGTTTTGTCCCACATAGTAAGCCTCCAATCTGTCAAGTCTTCTAAACACTTCTTTGAAAAACCTATCAAGCTCCCTGTGATAGTCTTCCTTTATCACAGATTTTTGCCTTAGGTTTTCTATCTCCTTTTCAAGAGTTTCAAGCTTATTCTTGAAAAAGAACAAAAACAAACCCACAAAAACGTTGATGAGAAGCGCAGTAAGATTTAAATCTTTCATGGATTTTAATATCGCTAAAAGCCAAAAAACCTATGTCAAGGTTGTCTAAAGATGACCATAGCTAAAATATTTAAAAATCATTGACAAAACTCTTATGAGAAATATATTGGTAATCGTTGTATTGAAGTAATAGGTCGCAAGCGTCTTAGTGATTACTATCATTGATACAACGAAATAATTAGCTTTAAAATAATTTATGCTTAATAATGTATTAGGGGATTTTATGTCAAATAAAGATACTGAAAAGAAGACGCAAAATGTTGTTGATGATGGCAAAACCAGCATACTGTATAAAGGTGCTAACCCAGAAATATTTTACGAAATATTTTATGAATTTTACTCAAAACTATTGCAAGATTACCACGCTAGCGAGTTTTTCAACTCTTATAATACCATAGAAAATCTGATAAAAAAGCAAAGTGCAGTACTCTACGAAATAATAAAAGATATCTCTGAAAACAAAATATCAGACGCTACAAAACAGTTGCAAATTATAGCAAAAAGACACTATGATCTTGGCATAAGCCATGAGATTATGTTTGAATCGATAGAACTTTATAAAAAGCTTTTAGAAAATTTTAAAGAGGAGCTTGCTTTGGATGAACTGACTAAGTTCAAATTAAAAGAACTTTTGGAACAAACTACAGCAACCACATATATACGTGGGACCATTGAGTCTATAAAAGCTTTTTTTGAGAATACCAATATTTTAGAGGGCTATTCACATTATGACAAATTTTTCAGAGAAGGCATGTATGAAAAAATAAACGGAATGCTAAACTTGTTTGAACATATCTCTCAATACCACAATACCAACAGCAGTGATAACAATGCACGTATAAGCTCCGCAATATTTTTTAATTCTCATATTGAGTGTCGAGTAGGCCAACTTCTTCATGGAATAGGATTTGATATAATGACCCTTGGTAATGAAAAGCTCAAAACAGAAACCATAGCTATACATAAATTGACGCACAGTTATATGAATCAGCTTATAAAATACTACACTTCAAAAGAATATAAAAAAGCGTTGAATATCGCAAGCAATCTAATAAACAGCATATACAATTTAGTTTATAACTATGAACTTATAGCTAAATACTGGAAT